>ERZ808054.99-NODE-99-length-110155-cov-8.146433_pt1 | contig 110155 bp, 95 predicted proteins | sample MGYA00380201_ERZ808054 | MGnify/ENA primary metagenome ERZ808054 (study PRJEB31490, sample SAMN06133419) | mouse gut metagenome | isolation source: Z5_2 | host: mice | place: China: Chengdu | collected 2015-05 ... | reverse complement strand
TGACATAGCCCGCTATGCCTGCGATTTTCTTCTTTGCAGCTGAACATTTATACGGCGTACTTGTCACAAGTAATTTCATCACAGTTCCTAAAATGAGCAGGTCTCCCCTGCTCATTTCATTTTCCACTATACTTCAAACATCAGATCACCATATGTAGGAATCGGCCAAACCGTACTGTCCACCACCATTTCAAGCTGATCAATCGGCGCGCGGAGTGCGTCCATCGCCACTTTTACCACATCTTTATAGTAAAATGCCTGCTCTTTTGCGTCGGCAATCACAGATGCCTTTGCCTCCACCTCCTTCAAGGTGTTGAGTGCCTTTTTCGCCTCTGCCAGCAGTTCATCCACCTCTGAGAGCATCTCGATCTGCGCCGCAGCGGTAGCGCCAGCCTCCTTGATGGCAATGACGGAATTTGCCAGCTCTCCCGCGTAGGAAGCCACCGCTGGAATAATATCCTTCCCTGCCATGTCGATCATCGTAAGCGCCTCGATATTGATTGTTTTGGCATAGGTCTCATAAATAATCTCCTCACGGGATTCCAGCTCAACTCTTGTGAAGATGCCAAACTTCTCAAACAGCGCAACTGCCTTGTCTGTCGTGATGGTCGAAGCAGCCTCAATCATAGACTTAATGTTGGGCAGTCCGCGCCGCTCTGCCTCCGCCACCCACTCGTCAGAATATCCGTCCCCGTTAAAAATAATGCGCTGGTGTGCGGTCATGTACTCCTTGATAATATCATGCACCGCCAAATCAAAATCGTCCGCCTTCTCCAGTCTGTCAGCCGTCTCACAGAAAGCCTCGGCAACAATCGCATTCAAGGTTGTATTGGGGCTTGCAATCGAGTCCGCCGAGCCTACCATACGGAACTCAAACTTATTTCCCGTAAACGCAAACGGCGAAGTTCTGTTTCTGTCCGTCGCATCTTTTTCAAAATCAGGCAGTGTCGATACACCCGTTTCTAGCTTTCCGCCCTGCTTTACCTTTGCCGCATCTCCTGTCTCCACAAGCTGACGCACCACGTCCTCTAGCTGGTCGCCAAGAAATACAGATATAATCGCAGGCGGCGCCTCATTTGCACCAAGTCTGTGGTCATTTCCCACATCGGACGCCGACTGGCGCAGCAAATCTCCGTGTCTGTCCACGGCCCTCAGTATACAGGCAAGCACCAGCAGGAACTGAATATTTTTATTCGGCGTGTCGCCCGGATCCAGCAGATTCTCGCCGTTGTCTGTCGTGATCGACCAGTTGTTATGCTTGCCAGAACCGTTCACCCCCGCATAAGGCTTCTCATGGAGGAGGCATCTTAGGTCATGTTTGTAGGCAACTCTCTTCATTGCCTCCATCACGAGCTGGTTATGGTCTACAGCGATATTTGCCGTCTCATAAATCGGTGCCAGCTCATGCTGCGCAGGCGCAACCTCGTTGTGCTGTGTCTTTGCGGTGACGCCCAGCTTCCAGAGCTCCTCGTTCAGATCCTTCATATATGCGCCGACACGCTCCTTGATGACGCCAAAATAATGGTCCTCCATCTCCTGCCCTTTGGGCGCCGGTGCACCAAACAGCGTGCGTCCCGCAAACATCAAGTCCTTTCGCTGCATATAGAGATCTTTGTCTACTAAGAAATACTCCTGCTCTGGCCCCACAGATGCTGTGACCTTCGTCGCCTCCTTGTTGCCAAACAGCTTTACGATTCGAAGCGCCTGCTCACTCAGCGCCTCCATAGAACGAAGCAGCGGTGTTTTCTTGTCGAGCGCCTCGCCTGTATAAGAACAGAATGCTGTCGGTATACAGAGAATCACGCCGCAGCCGGACTCTTTCAAAAAAGCCGGAGAGGTGATATCCCACGCCGTATAGCCTCTCGCCTCAAAGGTTGCACGCAGTCCGCCCGACGGAAAAGACGAAGCATCGGGTTCTCCTTTGATGAGCTCTTTTCCTGAAAATTCCATCAGCATCTTGCCCTCTGCATCTGGGTGCGACACAAACGAATCATGCTTCTCAGCCGTAATGCCTGTGAGCGGCTGGAACCAGTGTGTGTAATGCGTTGCACCATTCTCCACCGCCCAGTCCTTCATCGCCTTTGCCACGACATCCGCTGTCGTCATGGAAAGCTCCCCACCGTACTCCATGACCCGCTTTACTTCCAAAAATACTTTGCGGGTAAGCCGCTCTTTCATCTTCTCTAGGGTAAAGACCTTCTCACCAAAGATTTTTTCGACGTTTAATGCTTCGCTCATATTGATTTCCTCGCTTTCTATGATTCATGACACAAGTAAAAAAGTTCCAAAAAAAGAGATATTTCTTTTTTGGAACACCTTTGTTCTCGAGATCATGATATCAAATTTTGAATCGTTACGTTTTTGCATTTCATATTCTTCATGCCTAATTTCTTTTACTTTTTATACAATAATATATCTCAGCAAAAAAATCAAGACTTTCTTATAAAATTTTTAAGAAAGTCTATCTAAAATGTTGTGTTAACGGCTATTTACCTGCATTCCGCGCATTCTCCACACGCATCAAATCATACGGTTCGGGCTTGTCTGAAAGCGCTGCATACAAAATCTGCCGCGAGTGCGGGCAGCTCTCCACGGGCTCTCCCTCCTCATTGTACATCGCAAGCACTGTTGTGCGGATATTGCGTCCGTCCGGCTTCATCAGCTCGATTGTGTCCCCCACGCAGAATTTGTTCTTCTGTTCGAATTTCGCACAGCCGCGCGCGTCCACAGACTCCACGATGCCAAGATATACATATTCATTAACATAGGTGTTGCTGTCATAAATCTGTGTATTTTCATCTGGTTTCCCAAAATAAAATCCCGTCGTAAACTGGCGGTAGGTGCATTTGGCAATTTCTGCTTTGTACCATTCCATATTCTTACTATAAGTCTCCTCCGACACAAAAAAGTCGTCAATCGCCTTCCTGTACGTGCGCGCCACACATGCCACATAGAGCGCCGTCTTCATGCGCCCCTCTATTTTCAGGCTGTCAATCCCTGCCCCTACGATCTCAGGGATATATTCAATCATACACAAATCTTTGGAGTTAAAAATGTAAGTCCCGCGCTCGTTCTCATAGACTGGAAAATACTCATTTGGGCGCGTCTCCTCAACGACTGCATATTTCCAGCGGCACGGATGCGTACATGCCCCCTGATTGGCATCCCGCCCTGTAAAGTAATTAGACAACAGACACCTTCCAGAATAGGAAATGCACATCGCTCCATGGATGAAGCTCTCAATCTCCATCTCCTCCGGTATTTTGTCACGTATCTGTCTGATCTCCGCCAGCGAAAGTTCCCTTGCAGACACGACACGTCTCGCCCCTTGCTGCCACCAAAACTGATAAGTCATATAGTTCGTGTTGTTTGCCTGCGTGGAAATATGAATCTCTATCTCCGGGCAGACCTCCTTTGCGATCAGAAACATCCCTGGGTCCGAGATAATGAGCGCATCCGGCTTCATCTCCCTCAACTCCGCAAAATACCTCTTTGCCCCTTCCAAGTCATCATTGTGCGCAAGGATATTTGCCGTCACATACACCTTCACGTCATGCGCATGTGCAAACGCGATGCCCTCCTCCATCTCTTTTCTGGAAAAATTTTTCGCCTTGGCGCGAAGTCCAAATGCCTCCCCGCCGATATAGACAGCATCCGCTCCAAATATGACTGCCGTCCGTAGCACTTCCAAACTGCTTGCCGGCACCAAAAGCTCTGGTTTTTTTGTTTTGTTGTAATCCATTCTCACTCCTCCTCTGATCGGCTCTTTGCGTCTGGTTTCTTTTTCGCAGAGAGCGTCACCCCGTCCGCAATCGGCAGTATCGTCGTCTCTAGGTCCTCACAATGTGTCAGTTCATACAAATAGGCGCGCATCCGGTTATGGATTGTGCGGTTTCTGCGAATCACCGCATACTTGGACTCCAACAGCTCTCCATCCTGCAAAATATTGTCTGACACCAGCAGCCCCGTCGGAGATAACAGCCGCCGAATCTCCGGCAGAAAATTGATATACTGTCCCTTCGCCGCATCCATAAAAATCAAATCAAAGGCGCCATCCTCCCTCAACGACGCCAAAATCTCAGTCGCATCCCCCTCGAGAAGTGTGATACAGCCAGATTTTCCCGCCTTCTCAAAATTCTCCTTCGCAAGCGGTATGCGTTTCTCATACTTTTCAATCGTCGTGATATGACACCCTTCCGGCGCATATTCGCTCATCAGCAGCGCCGAGAATCCGATCGCCGTCCCAACCTCCAAGATTCGCATAGGACGCCCCCACGTGACCAGAAGCCTCAACAGACTCTGCATCTGCGGTCTGATAATCGGCACATTCGTCTCTCTTGCATATTGTTCCAATGCATCGAGATACGCTGGTTTCCCACTGTCAAACGAATGTATAAAAGTCAGCATTCTCTCATCCATAATTCTCCTCCATAGAGAAGCTCTAAAGCAGCTCCAAATCAAAAAGGGCATACACTGCCCTTTTCCATTATTTCTCTTCCTGTTCCTCACCGTCGTCACACAGTATTTCAAGCATTTCCTCCGCATTCATCGCCGTACTCAGCTCGTAAGTGCCCGGTTTCAGCTCCTTTTTCCTGTAATCAGAAAGCAGCTCATAAATGTAGAACACGTTCGCATCATCGACCAGCCCCTTCTGCTCAAGCATCTTGGCAAGCTCTCTGTTTCCCAGTCCCTCGGATATCACCACACTGACTGTCCTGCCTTCTCCATCACTCACAGGTACATCGGCAAATACCTTATATCCGAAATCATATGCATATACCGCCAGCCGGAACACCGCGACAATGATTACTACTGCCACCACAATTTTAATGATCATCGCAGAGACCGCCCCCAAGAACTGTTTTACATCCATACCCTTTCCTCCCTGCCTGCATAACCTTCCACTTTTCAAATCCCAGACTTGGTTCGTTTTATACTTCCATAATGATCGGTAGTATCATTGGGCGTCTCTTTGTCTTTTTCCACACAAACTCACTCAATGTATCCTTGATGGTTCCCTTAATCTTGCCCCAGTCCGTGATGTTTTTCTTAAGACATCCAAGCACAGCCTTCTCAATCAGCTTCCGCGCCTCGTCGAGAAGCGCGTCCGACTCCTTGACATACACGAATCCTCTCGATACAATGTCTGGTCCTGCAAGCAGCTCGCCCGATGCGCCATCCAGCGACATCACCACGATCAAAATACCATCCTCCGCAAGATGTTGTCTATCTCGAAGCACCACATTGCCCACATCACCGACGCCCAGACCATCCACAAGCACTGCGCCGACTGGCACCTTCCCGGTGATGCTTGCACTGTTGTCATCGAGCGACAGCACATCGCCAGACTGTAATATAAAGACATCATCCTTGTCGATGCCCAAGTCCATCGCAATCTTTGCCTGCGCCTTCAAGTGCTTGTACTCACCGTGTACCGGAACTGCGTATTTGGGTTTCGTGAGCGTATAGATTAACTTAATCTCCTCCTGACAGGCATGTCCAGAGACATGAGTGTCCTGAAAAATCACATCGGCACCTTTTTTGAATAGCTCGTTAATAACCTTTGTGACTGCCTTTTCATTGCCCGGAATCGGATTGGAAGAGAAGATAACGGTGTCTCCCTTACCAATCGAAATCTTCTTGTGCATTCCGCTTGCCATGCGGCTGAGGGCTGCCATACTCTCGCCCTGGCTTCCCGTTGTAATGATGACGGTCTTGTCCTTCGGATAGTTTTTGAGCCGTTCGATATCAATCACCGCGTTCTCTGGAATACTGATGCGGTTGAGGTTCGATGCAGTCTCTATAATGTTGACCATGCTCCTTCCCTCGACCACCACTTTTCTGCCGAATTTGTCCGCTGTATTGATGATCTGCTGTACCCGGTCCACATTCGACGCAAAGGTCGCAATGATGATCCTGGTCTTTTTATGTTCCTCAAAGAGCATGTCGAAAACCGGACCCAGCTTTTTCTCGGACGGCGTGAACCCCTGCCGCTCCGCGTTGGTACTGTCGCACATCAGCGCCAGCACGCCCTTCTTGCCAAGCTCGGCAAAGCGCTGTAAGTCGATCGCATCGCCGTACACCGGCGTGTAGTCCACCTTAAAGTCCCCGGTGTGCACCACAATGCCCGCGGGCGAGTAGATTGCAAGCGCAGCCGCATCCACAATACTGTGATTCGTCTTGATAAACTCAATCCTGAAGCAGCCAAGATTGATATTCTGTCCGAATTTGACCACCTTCCTGCGCACATTGTGTATCAGATTGTGCTCTGTCAGCTTGTTCTCGATAATGCCCATTGTCAGTTTTGTGGCATATACTGGCACATTGAGTTCCTTAAGCACGTATGGCAGTGCGCCGATATGATCCTCGTGTCCATGCGTGATCACAAATCCCTTCACTTTATCCTGATTGTTCTTCAGATAAGTGACATCCGGTATCACGAGATCAACCCCCAGCATATCATCCGCTGGGAAGCTCAGACCGCAGTCCACCACAACAATACTGTCTTCATACTCAAAGGCAGTAATGTTCATTCCAATCTGCTCAAGACCTCCCAAAGGTATGATCTTTAGCTTTGACGTATTTTGTTGTTTGTTCTGTTTCAAAATGAACCTCCTATAACGTTTTTATTAGATCAGGTCAATGTCGTCCAGCATATTTTCAAAAACACCCGCCACAGCCGCAAGTTCTTCTTCATCCTCCACCATATGATAAACCTGCTCGTTCTCGCCGTCTGCTTCGGGGGCAGCCCTCAAAATATATGCTTCGCCATCCTCCTCTTCTTCCGCATCTGTCACCAGAATATAATTCACCCCGCCAATGGTTGTCTGCTCTAGTACATAGAATGCCACTTCGGCATCTTCCCCATCCGGCTTAAAGGTAATCCTCTCCATTATTGTATCCAAACCTTTCCTTATTTTTCAGATAGTCCAAATATCCTTGTAAAATAAAAACTGCCGCTATCCTGTCAACGTGCTCTTTCCGCTCCTCACGTCTTATACCGGCTTCTATCATCGCTTTATCCGCTGCGACTGTGGTCAAACGCTCATCCCACAGTTGTACACTAAGACCTGTCCTTCGTTCAAGCATTTCTTTGAAGGCAAGTGTCTTTTCCACCCGTTCACCCTCTGTGTCGTTCATATTCTTAGGATAACCTAGCACGATTTCATCTACCTCGTACTCTACGATCAATTCCTCAATTCTCGCCAAGGTCTGACGAAGCTTGCTCTCAGACTTTCTGCGTACAATCTCAATTCCCTGGGCTGTGATCAGCAGCGGGTCGCTGATTGCCACCCCCACTGTCTTTGCGCCAAAGTCAAGTCCCATTTTTCTCATGTGTCTCTCCGTATTGGTCAATCAAGTCTAAAACCGTCCAGTTCTGTTCCACCCTGCGTTGCGGATATAGGACCGAAGCATCTCCTCCACAAGCTCGTCCCGCTCCACCTTCATGATCATGGCTCTCGCGCCCTTATGGCTTGTGATATAAGTCGGGTCCCCTGACATGATATAACCAACGATCTGATTCACTGGATTGTACCCTTTCTCTGTAAGAGCAGCATAGACAGAAGCTATCACATCCTTGACAGAGGCTGTCTCTCCGAGATCCTCCGGCAGCAGTTGTATAAATTGTGTACGTGTCAAATCTTCCATTCTCTATGCTCCTTCCAATCGATGAGCTTCCGTATTTTTGCACTGTTGTACTTATCATAGCCTAATTTTGTACAAAATTCAAGAGTTAGGAACATGAAAAATTTTTTTAAACCTTTTTTAACTGCATCCCGAGGATGTCATCTTGGAGAAATCCCATGATTTTGCCAACCGCTAACTGATTTTCCAGTATTGTATCCTGTGCCCTGCAAGCCACCTTCACATACTCCCTCGTGTGTCCAATCCAATACGCCTCTCCCTCAATGACCTTTTTTTCCTCAAACAGCACTTGCACATCCTTTCCTATATAAGAAGCTCGAAATGCACTCGAATCCCGCTGTTCTATCGCCTGTAGCACGCCGCTGCGATGCGCCTTGACTTCCTCTGGCACCTGGTCTGGCATCACGGCTGCCCGAGTGCCTTTTCTCTTAGAATATTTAAAAATATGCATCTCATAAAATCCGACAGTTTCCACAAAGCTTCTGGTGACATCAAACTCCTGTTCTGTTTCGCCTGGAAATCCCACAATCACATCCGTTGTGACTGCCGGATTCTCAAAATACCTGCGCAAAAGCCGAACACCTGCCAGATATTCCTCTGCTGTGTAATGACGGTTCATGCGCTTTAGCACGCTGTCACAGCCGCTCTGTAGCGACAAATGAAAATGCGGGCACAGATGTGTGCTCGCTGACACGCCCCTGACAAAATCCTCTGTGACAATGCGCGGCTCAAGTGAGCCAAGCCGGATTCGCTCCACGCCTTCTATCGTATCGATTTCCTGCACCAGCGTCAGCAAATCCTCCATACCATAAGAACTGATATGTATTCCAGTCAGCACAAATTCCTTGTATCCGACAGATGCAAGTCCTCTGATCTCCTCCAAGACTGACGCTTTTGCGCGGCATCTCACACGCCCGCGCGCATAGGGTATCATACAGTAGGAACAGAACTGATTGCATCCATCCTGAATCTTGATATACGCCCGCGTATGCTCCGCGGTCGATGTGATCTGCATCTCCTCGTACTCTGACGTATGATTTATGTCTATCACGCTTTCCTGTTTCACCCCGTTCATGTAGTCCTCGAGGATTTGAACCAGCTCATTTTTCTTGTTATTGCCAATCAAAAGGTCCACGGCATGATCCGCCTCCACTGCCTGCGTGTCAGACTGCACATAGCATCCCACTGCCACGACAATCCCCTCTGGATTGATCTTCTTCGCTTTGTGCAGCATCTGCCTGCTCTTCCTGTCCGCAATATTTGTGACAGTGCAGGTATTGACGATATAGATGTCCGCCTTGTCCTCAAACGGCACAATCTGGTATCCACGCTGCCGCAGTGATTGCAGCATGGCATCCATCTCATAGGCGTTTACTTTGCATCCTAAGTTGTGATATGCTACGGTCTTCATTCTATTATGCTGATCCTTTCTATCAATCAATAAATCTATGTCAACAATCTTTATATAAAATCATAGTATACAAAGAATATGCTACATTTCGAACAAAATTTAGCAGTAATGTCAATTTGTACATATTTTTAGCTTATTTTCGTCAATTTTCATGACAACTGTTTTTTATCTGTAGTTGACTTTTCCACTGTTTCCCTTTATTATTAAAAGGAAGGGATAATAAAAGGAGGTAGTCAGAATGAAAACAGTTCAGATTTCTTTAAACTCTATTGATAAGGTAAAGTCTTTCGTTAACGATATTACAAAGTTCGATTATGATTTTGACCTTGTTTCAGGCAGATACGTCATTGATGCAAAGTCTATCATGGGTATCTTCAGCTTAGACCTGTCTAAGCCGATTGATTTAAATATCCATGCTGAGGGCGGCACAGACGAGGTTATGGAAATATTAAAGCCTTACTTAGTATAATCCGTATCGTTTCGTGCGGATACATAGCCGTATCTTGTCCAGTTTGAGCATTTACCGGGTACAATCCATGCACCCGGTTTTTGTTTTGCCCTTATTACGATTCACAGTTATTGATACATGATCTCTATGACATCGTCTGTCTCCAGCGCGGTCTTTACCAACGCGTCGATCTTTTCGTCAAGATTTCTCTCATGAATCCGTATCACATTGAGATTAGGTTTGGTCACAGGATGCTTTGCCACAAAAATCGTACAGCAGTCCTCATACGGCTGGATTGAAGTCTCGTATGTATTGATCTTCTCAGAAACCTCCACAATCTCCTGCTTGTCAAAACCAATCAGCGGTCTGTATACTGGCATAGTGCACACATCATTCGTCGCCATCAAGGACTGCATAGTCTGAGAAGCCACCTGACCAATGCTCTCACCTGTGATCAGCCCTAGGCAGCCGCTTGTTTTAGCAATTTCCTCGGCAATCCGCATCATATAACGGCGCATGATGATCGTCAGCTCATCGTGTGGGCACTTGTCATAAATATACATCTGTATATCTGTGAAGTTAATGACATGCAGACGAATCGGTCCGCTGTATTTGGATATGATGCGTGCGAGGTCCATCACCTTCTGCGTCGCCCGCTCGCTTGTGTAGGGCGGCGCATTGAAATAGACGGCGTCGATCTTTACACCGCGCTTAGCGATCATGTAGCCAGCAACCGGCGAGTCGATGCCGCCCGACAAGAGCAGCATGCCCTTCCCGTTCGTCCCGACGGGAAGACCGCCGGGACCTGGAATGACTGTGGAGTAGATGTATATTTTCTCCCGCACCTCGATGCGCAGCATCACATCCGGCTTGTGCACGTCAACGCGAATCTCTGGAAATGCATTGAGCAGCGCCTCCCCGATATCACAGTTGATCTCCATGGAATTTTTCGGATAATTTTTTCGCGCCCTGCGCGCCTCGACCTTGAAGGTAAAGCGCTTGTCAGGGTACACCTTATCGATATAGCCAATCACGTCCGCACAGAGCTTCTCAAATCCCTCATCCTCCACATGGACTACTGGACAGATTCCAGTGACGCCAAACACAGTCTTTAGCTGCTCCACTGTCTCCTCATAGTCAAACGTAGAGAGCGCATTGACATAAATTCTTCCCTGTGACTTCGTGACTTCAAATGTACCCTCACAGCGTGTCAGTGCATAGCGAATCTGGTCACACAATCTGTCCTCAAACAAATAACGGTTCTTGCCCTTCACACCAATCTCTGCGTACTTTATTAAAAATGCTTTGTACATACTTTCCTCCATATGTTTCCAGCCCGCCACTACTTCCCGCGTGCTGCAACTTCTCCACTCCCAACCGCTATGTCGCGGTCCTGCCGCGACCCAAATCTGGATGAGAAATGCCATATTTCAGGCATTTCTCGTTGTGAGACTTCGTACTTCTCACACGAACTCCCATCTGCCTGCCTCAGCAGGCGTACGAATCAGAATGGTCAAATTTTATATTTCACACTATTTTCTGGTGTATTTTCTGAGCATTGGTATCAGCTCGCTCATACAGTTCACCGTATAATCTATCTCCGCTTCCGTCGTGTACAGACTAAAGCTAAACCGCAGCGTTGCATCGAGATACTGCTTCTCGACACCGATTGCTTTAAGGGTCGCTGACACGGAGGGTTTGTTCGAGGAACATGCACTGCCTGCTGACACATAGATTCCTTTGTCCTCCAAAGCATGCAGCATCACTTCACTGCGAACTCCCTGTATCGACACGCTCACCACATGCGGTGCACCGTCCTGCCCCACAGGACCGTTGAGACGGATGCCGTCTATCGCGCTCACGCCTTTTACGAAACGTTCCTTGATACTGTATAAATACTTCATCTTTTCATCAAATTCTGAATAAATTTCCTCGATCGCCCGCGCCATGCCCGCGATGCCGGGAACATTCTCTGTGCCGGAGCGCATCCCTTTCTGCTGTCCGCCGCCAAAGATAATCGGCCGCACCTTTGCCTTCTCATTGATGTACAGAAAACCTACACCCTTAGGACCATGAATCTTGTGTGCACTGACAGACAACAGGTCGATATGCATACGCTTGGGATAAATCCTGCATTTTCCAAATCCCTGCACGGCGTCCACATGAAACAGCGTATTGGGATTCATCCGCTTTATCAGTTCTCCAGCCTGCTCGATTGGCTGTACAGCACCAACCTCATTGTTGGTATGCATGATTGATACCAGAATCGTATTTTTGGTCATTGCCCTTTCCAAATCCACAAGCGAAATCACACCCATAGGATTGACTGGAAGATATGTCACTACAAAGCCCTGCTCTTCAAGAAAAGCGCAGGTTTGCAGCACTGCCGGATGCTCAATGCGCGTCGTTATGATATGCCGTCCCGCCCTGTAGTTCGCATACGCACCGCCGATCAGTGCGATATTGTCCGACTCCGTTCCTCCTGATGTAAAAAGTATTTCCTTTTCTTGTACTTTCATGCATTTTGCAATGACTTCTTTGGCATAGCGCACGTACTTCTCACTCTCCACACCTTTTTTGTGCAGACTAGAGGGATTTCCGTACTCCTCGCACATGATCCTCGTCATGAGCGCCGCGACTTCCGGCAGGCATTTGGTCGTCGCCGAATTGTCAAGATAAACTTCCATCATATTCACACCTTCAAACGTATATTACCTAGAACAGTACTCATATTTATATAAATATGCGGTTTTTGTCTTTTTTGTGATTCATAATTATGCCTATTGCGACATATTCCATCATAACAGAATGACACTGTTCGCGCAATAAAAAATTGTATGAACTCGTATGTGCTGAAATCTAACGTTCGAGCCGATACATCATCCACGCCATAACAGTCATCCCCGCCGTCTCTGTGCGCAGAATCCGCCTTCCCAGTGTGACAGGCTTCATGCCGCAGTCTAGGGCTGCCTGAATCTCGTCCGCCTCAAAACCGCCCTCCGGTCCGATGAAAACAGCTATGGACTGCCCCGGGGCGATCTGGTCGATAATCTGTCTTGTGCCCGCCATGCCGGTCGCGCCCTCTAGTGATTCCTCCATCTCGTAAGGAACCAGACGGACATCCATATGCTCCGCATAAGCTAAAGCCTCCTGAAATCCCAGAACCTCCTGCACCCTCGGCACGACGGCACGGCGGCTCTGCTTGGCGGCTGCCTGTGCAATCCCCTGCCAGCGTGCCGTTTTTGCCGCTGCCTTCTTCGCATCGATCTTCACCACACAGCGTTTCATGGCAACTGGCACAATCTCGTACACACCAAGCTCTACCATCTTCTGAATAATCAACTCCATCTTATCCCCTTTGGGCAGCCCTTGAAACAGATACACTCTGGCGGGAAGCTCTACGCCATCTTCCTTGATAAAGCGAAGTGAACACACCACCTCTGTGTCTGTGATTGCCTCAATCCCGCATCGGTAATCCCTGCCGTCCACACCGTTGCTGACGCTGATTTCATCGCCTGGTTTAAGACGGATGACATTCTTAATATGATTCACATCGCTGCCCATGATAATGACACGCTTGTCATAAATCTGGGAAGGTTCCACAAAAAAATGATACATGTATGCTACCTCTATTCTAAAAACGAAGCAATGCCTCCAATGTCACCCGAAAAATCCTTTCCCGCGCAGATAGATTTGTATTCCAGCTCCTGTCGTCGTACTCTTCATTTCCCACCAAAATATCACCGCTGTACAAGAGCTGCCCAAATCGCTTGCCGCGGTACTGGGCGATTGCTGCCATGGCAGAGCACTCCATCTCTACTGCCTGGCACCCCTGCTTGATCCTGTGCTCCACCATTTCTTTGGTCTCTCGGTAAAAACCATCCGTAGACCATGTGGTACACTTGATATATGGAATCTTATATTCGGTCAATACCTGTTCAAAGATCGTCACCGGCTCCTCGTTCAACTCAATGTATCTGCTCGGCGGCAGATATTTATAGGATGCTCCCTCGTCTCTGAGCGCACGCACAGGAAGGATAACATCCCCTGCCGGAATATCAGCCAGTACGCCGCATCCCCCGCAGCACAGCAGCACCTCAACCCCATTTCCATACAGCCAGTCCGTCATCATCGCGATCGATCCAGACCCCACAACAGCCTGAACCACACAGATTTCTGTCTCTTTATATCGAAGCTTATAGGCATGAAATTTACGCATCTCTGAAATATAAGTGCCAATAATCTCTCCATGATGCTGCTCAACAAATGCGTCGAGCACCTCCTGAAAAAATGTCATAAGGCACAGACGCGGAAAAGGTCCCTTTTCCTGTCCTCCTCTACTGCTGGGATTAATCACTGCATTTTGTTCCGTACTGTACTCCAAAATTGGATATTCATTTTGTACAATCATCGTTTCTCCTCCTTATCTTCATGTAATCTGTCCATCAGCTCTCACTCTGGTTTGCGCGCTGTAACGCTCACCCACTCGCCCTGATATGTGACCTCAAGGATCTCAAACCCTGCTGCCTCCACCGCATCGCGCACTGTCTGCTCCTTATCGTCAATAATGCCGGAGGTAATATACACGCCGCCTGGCTTAAGCTGGCTGACAATGACCGGAGTGAGCGGCACGAGCACATCCGCTAAAATATTTGCAACAACAATGTCATACTTCCCATAGCCGACCTTGTCCTGCACTGTCTTGTCCGTGATTAAATTCCCGATCATCATCTCAAAACGCTCCGGCGCAATCTGGTTCGCCTCCATGTTCTCCCGCACAGCCTCCATCGCACAGGGATCAAGATCTGTACCGACCGCATGTTTGATTCCATACATCAAAGAGATAATGGCGAGAATGCCGCTGCCCGTTCCCACATCAAGCAGCACTGTCTCTGGTGTAATGTGCTTTTTCAACTGTCGGATACAAAGCTGCGTCGTCTCATGCATTCCTGTACCAAACGCAGTTCCCGGATCAATATGAAGAATTTTCTTGTCCCTGTCCTCTGCTTTGACCTCCTCCCACGACGGTATTACCAGCAGGTCATCAATGTAAAACTGGTGAAAAAACTGCTTCCAGTTATTAATCCAGTCAATATCCTCCGTTTCCGAGACCATAATCGATCCCTCTCCGACATCCATAAACTCGCGAAGTCCGTCAAGCTCCCTGCGAATCTTTGCTGTCATTTCCTCTGTATCAACCGGACACTCGTCGTTTTCCTCGACAAAAAAGCTCAGATACGCAATCCCGTCGTCCTTTGGTCCATCGGGCAGAATATCAACAAACATTTGTTCTTTTTCCAGTGGTGTCAGCGGAATCTTATCCTCAATCTGTGCGCCCTCCAGACCAATGTCATAAAGGGTGCTGATAATGAGATCTTCCGCGTCTGTAATTGTCTTAATCATGAATTTTATCCATTTCATAAAAATCCCCCATGCCGCCTTTAGGCGGCTCAAATCGAGATGAAAAACGCCTGTCTTTGGCATTTTCCGGTGTGAGACTTCGTACTTCTCACACTCCTACACCTACGTTATTGTAAATAAAAAAACTTCTGTGCGAAATGATGTTTTCCTCTATCATATCACACAAAAGTTCTTATTTCCATAAAATCTTTTTGCTGTAAAAATCTTTTTCTATCATATTAATGATGCAATCTCATTGTCATGAGACCCTTTTTGACATCCTGCCGGATGAAAAAATTTTTCGAAGGAGGCAGACAGCAAGCGCGACTGAGATGCATACGCCCGCCACAATCACTGTATACTGAAGAAAACCAGTCCAGTCATTGCGGTACAGTCTCCCCGCTGCCGGAATCCCCAGCACCATGACCGCATACCAGAACACAGGGGTCCAAAAATGCCCTGGCATATTCCATTGCGTTACCTCCATTTGAATAAAAAAGCGTTGGCAGAATCTTCCCGCGAGGTCATAAATGACAAAGAGCATAGAGAAATACACTGTTGTACCGATCATTGTATGAAGCTGTGACGCCGTCATTCCTCTCGGCAGGCATCCGCTGTCCGCCAGGACAAGCGGCAGATAGATTGAGACGGTAATCCTAATTCCGTTGACAAAAATTGTTGCCAGATAAGCAAACACCGCACTAAAGCCAAGCCAGCAGATTTTGGTTCGCATGGTATCAATTCTTTGCGTGAACGAAAAGACCATCATGACAAATACAATCAGCAAAAAACGCACACCAGAGCAGGAAGGCGCTATGATAAATCGGTATTCATGGCTCACATAGCCTACCGGAGCCGCATTTTCAAAGGAAATACCGCTCAGACCTTCGACCCACCATGTCGTAGGCGCCAAAATCCAAGATAGCATATCGCTGTCCGCTGTGCGGTAATATACCTTCACTGCCAGTACCGCTAAAACTGCCGGAATATAGACTGCCAGATTTTTTCTCATGTCAAACCTCCTCACCCGAAATTGGCGCCTTCCGCCATAGCGCCAATTTCAAATAAATATTTGTTTTATACTGTCAGACAGTTTTTATTCTGCGCAAATGTCTCTTGACACACGGTAACTGCAACAGCAGAATCAGTACAAGTGCTGCCATCAAAAGGATTTCTGACGGCTCTGAACCAAACAGATAACCGCCTAGCGCAAAGTTAGAGACTTCGAGCGGCAATGAGAGCGGCTGCTTCACATCCTTGCTGTTTTTCTCTGGATTGCGCACTGTCTCTGTCACTGCGATAAAGGATGTGTAGGGTGTCAACATACTATAATTTAATCCGATCTGTGTCACCTCTGCCTTCACATCAGGATTGTCTTTGTTCAGTCCATAATCTGTCAGGCGCTCGATGCGCTTCTGCGCCCACAGATAACTGAGTACATCGCTCTCCATCGTCACAGCCGACACAAGCTGATTGTCAGCTTTTGCGCCGGAGAGCGTTGGTCCATTGATCTTCAAAGCTGTATTTGTCAAGCTCTCATTTACCAGATTCCCGCCAAATAAATCCGCAGCAGTTTTCTGGCCTGCACTGTTTAACTGAACTGTATTTTTATTCTCAATCTTTGCGTTGACCATCTTTATACCCGTCGTATCTCCAAGCGAAATCGTCTGTGCATAATCACTGTTTCCTGCCTTACCCGTGATTTGAACCGTTCCTGTCGGTTCCCCGCGCCATTTTCCCAAAAGCACGATGGGTCTTTGCGCAAACAGCGTCGGCAGAACAGAGGGCTCCACGTCATACACCTCAAAGTCGTCAAATTTTACTTGTATATCTGTCAATACTGGTGATTGTATATAGGTCTTGAAACGCTTGGCTGTCTCTGATGCCTCCTCCTTCTCTGTCACCACAAACGACTCGCCCTGTCCAGTCTTAGCAATGCCCTCGATCAAATAACGATTCACGCTCGTTCCGATGCCAAACGGAAAGAAATCCGTATTGCCTATATTCTTATGAATTATATCAAATATTTCTTCCTCTCCATAAATATAGCCATCCGTAATGACGACAATGCTCCGTGATACCTCATCCTTAGCTGGTATTGCAAGCGCATTCCTCAACGCCAGTGCAAGTTCTGTGCCTCCGCCGCCCTCTAGCTCGTCGATCATCTTAAGCGCTCTGTTGACATTTAAGTTATTCGCTGGAACCGACTTTTTCGACATCTGAATCGAGTCGCTGGAAAATAAAACCAGATTGAAGGAGTCTGTATCCCTGAGGTCAGAGACAAGATACTTGATTAACGATTTGGCTGTATCGAGCGGATAGCCTGACATAGAGCCAGAGACATCCAGCACAAAAATATACTCTCTCGGCGGAATATCCTCAATGTCGTACCGTTCCGGCGGCTGTACCATGAGCATGAAAAAGTTCTCATTTTCACCGGTATTTAGCATCATACCTGTCGAAATATCCTGTCCTGTCATTTTGTAATCCAGTATAAAATCCCGATTGCCCGCATAGTCAGACGCATCTGACAGGGACACAACAGCCTTTGTCTTTTTCTCCCATTGAACAGCGATTTCATGGGAACTGCTTATAAGCTCTGTGATCGGAACCGCAGCAGATACATTGACATGAATGTCATAACTGTCTTTGGGTTCGCTTCCCTGCGGCATATACGGCGTCGCAGTCCACTCCTCGCGCGTTCCGCAGTCGTCTATGACAGGACCTACATATCTTGGTCCCACGACTGTCGGATAGACAAATTGATAGATTCCGTCCGTCGGTGTGATAAGCTCCGTGTAATGAAGATCGATCGAGACATCATCACCAGGCATAATGTTTGCAATATTCATCGTGAATACATTGGGACGTTCCTCTGACAATAAGGACGCGCTCTTTCCCTCCTCCTTTGCCGTCTCAAACTCCTCCTTCGCCTCCTCTTTCTCCTTGATTTTGGCTGTGATGAGCTGATCACCAATCTGCATCTGCATCCCGTGGACTGTCACCTTGGTAGAAGCTGGAAACACATAGCAGGCATTAATAGGACTTTTTCCTTCATTTGAATAAGACTGACGCACATGGATCTCCGCAATCATGCCATTGATATCTGCAATCACATTCGTTTTCTTAAGTGGAAAGCTATCCACATTTACCTCTTGAGATTCTACATAAAAATAGGGCGCTCCCGTCTTATCCTCCTGTTTGTCAGCCTCCTCCGAGGCATATACTGAATACACTGGGGACGCGATCACGAGTAACAATACACTCATAAAGCACAATAATCTGTGATACTTTTTCATTTATCTGTACCCACCTTTCTTATAATCATCTGTTAATTTCTTTATCATTCTCATAATACAATGTGAAATCATCAAAGTTGTATCGTACTTGCATCAAATAAGCATATTTTTTGCATCAAAATTGCATCATAACAAAAAGCTTCTGCATGACAGAGCACACTAATTGCTCTATCATGCAGAAGCCTGATACCATAACATCTTTATTTATTAAAAAATCCCTTGCGTTTTTTCTCTTTCTTCTCCTTCTCGTCACCCTGGTCACTGTTCTCCATATTCTTGACAGCCTCCAGACTATTTCCGGTCTCTTTGTCAAACTGTCGCAAAAGCTCCTTTGCCTCACTCGAAAGCTTATCCGGCACCTGCACCACCAATGTGACATAATGGTCGCCGCGAATATCTTTGTTGCGAAGTGACGGAACACCCTTTCCGCGCAGCCTCACACGCGTGTCCGTCTGCGTTCCTGCCTTCACATCATAGACAACTCTGCCATCCACCGTATCGATCAGTACCTCTCCGCCAAGCGCTGCCACTGCAAAGGAAACCGGAACAGTAGAGAAGATATTCATATCCTGCCTCTGGAAAATCGGATGTCTGTCAACAACCACCTCCACCAGCAAATCTCCCCTCGGCCCGCCGTTTACTCCCGGCTCGCCCTTATCCCGTATACGCACGCTCTGCCCATTGTCGATGCCAGCAGGAATCGACACTTGTATCTTCTTTCTGCTTGCTATATAGCCACTTCCATGACAGTCAGGACACTTCTCCTTTATGGTCTTGCCAGATCCGCCGCAGTCAGGACAAACCGATGCATTTCTGATAATGCCAAACGGTGTCTTACTCTGTGTCACCACCTGACCGCGCCCGCCGCAGCGATGACAGGTTTCCGGTGAAGTTCCGGGCTTTGCGCCGTTACCGTTACAGGTCTTGCAGGTGTCCTTGAGATTCAGCTCCAGCTCCTTGTCAATGCCAAAGACTGCCTCCTCAAAGGTAATTCTCACACTGGTACGGATATTGGCCCCCTTCATCGGTCCATTATTCCTCGAACTGCTTCTGCCGCCGCCAAAGAAATCACCAAAAATATCACCAAAGATATCAGAGAAGTCAGCCCCGCCGAAGTCGAATCCGCCAAATCCACCTGCTCCGCCACCCTCAAAAGCAGCGTGTCCGAACTGGTCATACTGGCGTCTCTTGTCAGGATCACTTAATACGGCATAAGCCTCAGATGCTTCCTTGAATTTCTTCTCAGCCTCAGCATCACCTGGATTCATATCTGGGTGATATTTCTTGGCAAGCTGTCTGTATGCTTTTTTGATACTGGCATCATCCGCGCCACGCTCAACGCCTAACACCTCATAATAATCTCTCTTCTGCTCTGCCATGTTCATCCATGCCTTTCTTTTATATGATAAAATCTGAATCAGTTCATGCAAAGAACACCGTATCTTGGTGTCCTTTGCACGTCATTTCATTTTTTATACTTCTCTGTAGTCTCCATCAACAACATCATCTGCTGCACCTGCGTCTGGTCCCTGCTCAGCGCCGCCCATATTGCTCATGTCTGGTCCTGCCGCACCTGCTGCACCCTGCATATTTTCATACATCTTTGTGAACAGGTTCTGTGCCTTGGACATCAGCGCTTCCTGCTTGCCCTTAAGCTCTGCTACCTGGTCCTCTGTCATCTCAGCATCCTTGGTGCTCTCAAGCAATGCCTTCAGATCATTTAAATCTGCCTCTAAGGAAGCCTTCTCCGACGCATCAATCTTGTCACCAACCTCATTGAGTGCCTTCTCTGTCTGGAATACGAACGAATCCGCATCATTTCTCGCGTCGATCGCCTCCTTGCGCTTCTTATCCTGTGCCTCGTACTCTGCGGCCTCCTTGACTGCCTTCTCGATATCCTCGTCAGACATATTTGAACCCGCTGTGATGGTGATATGCTGCTCTTTTCCTGTGCCCAAATCCTTTGCAGACACGTTCACAATACCGTTTGCATCGATATCAAATGTAACCTCAATCTGAGGAACACCGCGTCTTGCTGGCGGAATACCATCTAGTCTGAACTGTCCAAGAGACTTGTTGTCCCTTGCAAACTGACGCTCACCCTGTACGACATTGATATCTACAGCGGTCTGATTGTCGGCTGCGGTTGAGAAAATCTGGCTCTTCTTGGTCGGAATCGTTGTGTTTCTCTCAATTAACTTCGTGGCAACGCCGCCCATTGTCTCGATGGAAAGCGAGAGCGGTGTGACATCCAACAGAAGAATCTCACCTGCACCTGCATCACCGGCAAGCTTACCACCCTGGATCGACGCACCGATTGCCACACACTCATCTGGATTGAGCGATTTGCTAGGCTCCTTGCCTGTGAGCTGTTTTACCTTATCCTGAACTGCCGGAATACGTGTAGAACCACCAACCAGCAATACCTGACCAATCTCGGAAGCAGTCAGTCCTGCATCCTTCAAAGCATTCTGAACCGGAATTGCCGTTCTCTCCACCAAATCATTTGTCAGCTCATCAAATTTCGCCCTCGTCAGGTTCATATCAAAATGAAGCGGACCACTTGCGTTCATGCTGATAAACGGAAGATTGATATTGGTTGTCGTCGCAGAGGAAAGCTCTTTCTTTGCCTTCTCTGCTGCTTCCTTCAAACGCTGCATAGCCATCTTATCGCCGGAAAGATCAACGCTGTTCTGCGCCTTGAACTCGCCCACCATCCAGTTGATCAGCTTATTGTCAAAATCATCGCCGCCGAGACGTGTGTCACCGTTTGTCGCAAGAACCTCAATGACACCATCTCCAATCTCGATGATCGACACATCAAATGTACCGCCGCCGAGGTCATACACCAGAATCTTCTGCTCCTTCTCATTGTCAAGACCATACGCGAGCGCTGCCGCTGTCGGCTCGTTGATGATACGCTTCACGTCCAGACCAGCGATCTTACCAGCATCCTTTGTTGCCTGACGCTGTGCATCGTTAAAATACGCCGGAACCGTAATAACTGCCTCTGAAACGGTCTCGCCCAGATAGCTCTCCGCGTCTGCTTTTAATTTCTGGAGAATCATCGCAGAGATCTGCTGCGGAGAGTACTTCTTGTCATCGATTGTCCTGCCGTTATCTGTACCCATATCCCGCTTGATGGATGCGATGGTCTTCTCTGCGTTCGTCACAGCCTGACGCTTTGCCGGCTCTCCGACAAGACGCTCACCTGTCTTTGTAAAAGCCACGACAGACGGTGTCGTTCTTGCTCCCTCTGTATTTGCAATAACGGTGGGTTTACCACCTTCCATAACTGCCACGCAGCTATTTGTTGTACCCAAGTCAATACCAATAATCTTACTCATGATTTTTTCCTCCTACTTATCTATGAAATCATTTTATTTATTATCTGCATCTATAAAAATACGATCGAGAGAAAAGCTATTGAACCACTGCCACCATGCTGTGCCGCACGACACTGTCGCGATATGTGTATCCTTTCTGAAGTTCCTGAGCGATCACTCCAGATTCATATTCCTCACTCTCCACCTGCATCACTGCATTGTGGAGCTCAGGATTAAACTCACAGCCAACCGCCTCGATCGGTTTTACCTCAAGCTTTTCTAACTCTGTGATCAGTTGCTTGTAGACCATGTTCATCCCTTCTGCAAAGGGCTGCTTCATCTCCTCCTCAGAAAGCGCTGCAAGTCCTCTCTCGAAATTATCCACAACTGGTAAAATCTTCTCTACAACACTCTTTGCTCCCGTCTCAAACATGGCTGATTTCTCTTTCTCAGAACGCTTTCTGAAATTGTCAAACTCCGCCATCTGACGTTTTACTCTGTCCTCAAGCTCATCAACCTTCTCTTGAAGTTTGTTTGTTTTTTCCTTTTTCTCTTTTCCTAAAAAGGACTTCTTTTTCGGTTTTTCTTCCGCTGTCTCAACCTCTGATCCAGACGCCTCCTCTGAGACTGTATCGGATTGCGCACTCTCTGGTTTCTCCTCCGCTGAATCCGCACTGTCTGACTTTACATCATCGATAGTTTGTTCATCCAATTCCTTTTCTTCCACAACCACTCGTTTCCTTTCTATATTCTCTTAATATCATCCTTACTGTACGACCCTGTTGTTTTCTATGATGAAGTCCTGCCATCTTCCTTCTTATAGATGGTATCAAGCTGACTTTTCAACGTTTTCAATGTACTGACTACCTTGTCGTAGTCCATACGTCTCGGACCAATAATTCCGATGGTGCCCTTCATGCCCTCCTCAAGCTCATAGGTCGCCGTCACAACACTACAGTCTTTCATGGTCTTAACCGGCGTCTCGCTGCCGATGTACACCTGGATTCCTGTTCCTGTCTCATCTGTGAGGGTGTCCTGCACAAGCTCGCTTAGCATCTGCTTTTCCTCGAAGGTTGTAATCAGCTCACTTGCCCGCTGATTGTCGGCAAGCTCTGGATACTTGAAGATATTGTTCGCACCGCTCGTATAGATCTCCACATGCTCGCCATCCTTGATGACTGCTGCCACAGCATCCATCACCTCCGAAATAATCCCTGCATAGATGCCCGCCTGCTGTTTGAGGTTTGAGATCATTGCCAGATTAATCTCCTCGATCGGAAGCCCGTTTAAGTTCGTGTTCAGCAGGATATTGAGCTTTAATATCGCCTCGTCATCAAGCATCCGCTCCACGGAGATCATCTCATTTTTAATGACATTTCCCTCCACGACGATCGTTGTCAAAAGCTGCCTTGCATCCACTCTGGAAAGCTGAATGAATTTCAGCTTATTTCCCCTGACCTGAGGCGCCGATATCATTGTGGCATAGTTCGTATTGGCGGCCAGCATTCTTGCCATCTGCTTGAGCACCGCCTCCATCTTATCTTCGCGGTCGAGAAGAATTTTCTGTAATTCCTTGACCTCCTGCGTTGCCTGACTGAGCTGTTCTTCCTTCTCAGTCATCATTTGATCCACATACAGACGATAGCCCTTATCCGAAGGAATGCGCCCTGCCGACGTGTGCGGCTGTATGATGTACCCCAGTTCCTCAAGATCCGACATTTCATTGCGGATTGTAGCAGAGCTTAGATTTAAGTCCGTATATTTGGAAATGGTCCTGCTTCCTACCGGCTCTCCCGTCTCAAGATAATTGCGGATAATTGCCTGCAATATCTTTCGCTTTCGCTCGTCTAAATCCAACCTGCCACTCTCCTTTCTAAATATATCCTATGCCAAGTTTTAGATTTTGTTAGCACTCATTATAATGGAGTGCTAATATTTACATATACTAACTTACTACTTTCAGTTTTTATTGTCAACAATCTTTTTCATTTTATTTATTAATAAATTATAAAGCGTCGTTTTTTGTTTGCAATCTGACGCGTTGCAGTCTTTGATCAAGCAACAAGACGCTCATTAGCAATCCCCGCTGTCATTGTGTCTTTTGCTCCTAAGCAACTTGCAGCAAATATACCCTGCAACTCAGTCCGCGTGTGAGAAAACCTAAAGCTTGATTCCATGATGTCATTCATAATCTCTGTCATCCCCTCATAGAATGTAGAAATGATTCAGAAGGAGACCCCTTTTCAAGATTATGAAAGATTATATTGAAGAAAGAGCGATCAATATTGCTGTCTATATCATCGACAATAACGCCACTGTACGGCAGACTGCCAAGGCATTTGGCGTGAGCAAATCCACGGTACATAAGGACGTTACCTCCCGGCTCATGCAGGTGAATCCAACACTCGCCAAACAGGCGCGGTCTGTGCTGGATGTGAACAAGTCCGAACGCCATATCCGGGGAGGACTTGCCACCCGCGAAAAATATGCACATCAAAAAAATGAGTAGGAGGGATCTTTCTCCCTCCTACTTCATATTTGATCTCAGACTACTCTGCGCACGCACAAGATATCACGGTAAAGCGCATTGCTGATCTTAATACCTGTCTTGGCAGAACTTGCATGAACAATCTTACCGTTCCCGATATAAATCGCCACATGACCTGGATAGCATATAATATCGCCTGGCTCTGCCTCCGCATAACTAACTTCTTTCCCAACACTTCGCTGAGAAGTCGAGTTTCGTGGAAGACTGTAGCCAAAAGCCTTGTATACAGACTGCGTAAACCCTGAACAATCCGCTCCCTTTGTGAGACTTGTGCCCCCTGCCACATAGGGATTTCCGACAAATCCACAAGCAAAATTTGCCACTTCCTTCCCTTTGGCGCTTCCGCTCGAGGACGCCACAGTGTCCTTTCCGGCTGTCACCTTCGAAGCAGTATCATTCGCCGGCGTACTGTCATTGTTTTTCTCGGTGCTGTCACTGTTATTGACCGTCGTATTATTATTATTTTTCTTTGCCTCTTCCTCTTTGCGCTTGCGCTCTTCCTCCTCTTTGCGTTTGCGCTCTTCTGCCTCTTTGCGCTTGCGCTCCTCCTCTGCCTTTCTGCGCTCTTCCTCCTCAATCTTCTTGATCTGCGCATTTCTCTGCTTGATCTGTGTCTTATAGATTTCCGCCTGCTGCTTTGCCTTACTGATCTGTACCGCATAATCTGCGCTGATCGCTTCAAGCTCCGCTCTCGCCTCCTCGACACTGGCGCGCTCCTCCTCAAGACCTTCCTGCACTGCCTCCAGCTCAGATTCCTCTATCTCAAGCGTCTCCTTTAAGTTCTCAACATTCTGTCGTGCTATCTGGTAATTTACGAACACTTTCTTGTCATACTCATGCATCTTCTCAACATAATCCGCCTTGTTAAGCATATCCTGCATCGATGAAGAACTAAAGATAATGTCAAGAACAGAGGTTTCTCCGCTCTCATACATCGCCTTTACTCGGATTTTCATCGTCTCATACTGCTGACGCTCCACCTTCTGCGCCTCTTCCAGATCAATCTTTGCCTGCTCGATCTGCTCTTTTTTCACCTCAATCTCTTCTTCGAGAAGGCTGATGCTCGCCATAATCTCCGCAATCTCGTTGCTGAGTGTCTCTATCTCCGCATCAATCCCTTCCTGCTCTCCCTCAAGCTCATTGACCTGATCGTCTATATCCTCTAACTTATCTTGATCGTTTTTATTCTGCTGCTTCAAGACATCCTTTTCTGTCGCCTGCACCCGACAAGGTCCAGTCAAAAGCACTGCCACACACAATCCAATTGTCAACAGCCGCCTGTACCCTTTTTTCATGTGTATCTTCCCCTTTTCTATTGCCTGCACCAGACAGCCGCCACTATGACTCCGTTGACGCCTCGGTCTCCTGTGTATCTTCTTGATCCTCCAACGCATCGTTCTGTGCCGGCGCGGTTTCCTCAATGGTGACAATCTCCATCAGACGCTCAACTACCATATCCTGCACGATCGACATTCGATACGTAGCATATCCAACCTCATTGATCAGCTCTGCGCCAGATGTATAACCGTACTCCGAAGCTTCCTCATCCGCCTTTTCAGAAATCATCTCCTCTGTAATCTCCATCCCCTCAGCCCTGGACACCGCTTCCATAACGAGATACTGCTTGACAGTGTCCGTGAACATCTCATTCATCTGCTCATTGTACTGCTCCATCGTCACACCATACGCATTGGTCACAAACGTCTCAAGATCCATGTTGTACATTGCCTGCGCCAGCGATTCAAGATAATTATTATAATTTTGTGCCTCCTCCTCGATCAGATACGCCGGAACAGACTTCACCGTGCTTTCCTCCACAACCTTTTGAACAACGGCACTTTTCGCGTTCGCATTGTATGCCTCATCTGCGTTCTTCTCCACTTCAGCCTTTCCCGCCTGCCAGACTTCGTCCTTTGACTTGTATGAAAGCCCCATCTCCGCCATTTCCTCCGGCGTCACTGTCTCATACGCTGCCGAACCCTCTATGCCATTGACCGTAACGGTAAATACAACCGCCTGTCCAGCAAGGTCCGCGCTCTGATAATTCTCAGGAAATGTCAGATTCAAATCAACTGTCTCGCCGGGCATCACACCCACAAGTCCCTCTTCAAAACCTGGTATAAAGGACCCCGAACCAATGGAGAGCTTATAGCCCGATGCTGTACCACCCTCAAACGCCACACCATCTTTCTTGCCGACATAGTCGATATCCGCGACATCGCCCTCCTTGACTGCCCTGTTTGTGATCTTGCCCACCAAAAGCCTGCTGTTGATATAGTTCTCAATAGTCTCATCATCCACTGCCGGGCGGTCAGCCGTCACTTTCAGATTCTTATAATCCGTAAGTGTCACATAATCGGCAATATTTAGATCCTGAAATCCTACATAATCAGCTCTCTCGCTGACACGTTCCTCCTCGGTTGACTGCTCCTCTAAAGTATCTGTCTCTGTTTCTTCTGCTGTCTGAGTTGTCTGCGATGTCTCCTGCACATCTGCGTCAGACTTCTGTTCCCCGCAGGCGCTTACCCCAAAGACCATCACCCCTGCCATACACATCCATGCCAATTTCTTTTTCATATTTTCATAATCCTTCCTATAGATTCAATCCACCCTCATGAACTCTATGATACCATCATCACATAAAAAAGACAACGAAAAATGACAATGAAATCGACATACTTTCTTGCACTTTCTGACATTTAATGTTAAAATCCTTATTATCAGATATAAACAATACAGAAAGGTAATGGAATCAGATGGCAGTAAAAATTTTAATTGCAATTCTTGTCATTTTCGTGGTACTACTGGTAGTCCTTTATTTTGTCGGCAAAAAACTGCAAAAAAAGCAGGCAGAACAGCAAGCCCAGATCGAGGCTGCCAAGCAGACCGTCACGATGCTCATCATTGACAAAAAAAAGCTTAAGCTTAAAGATGCCGGGCTTCCCGCCGCAGTGCTAGAACAGACCCCGAAGTACATGCGGCGCGCAAAATTCCCGATTGTCAAGGCAAAGGTCGGTCCCCAGATTTTATCCCTGATCTGTGACGCCGCGATCTTTGACAGCATTCCAGTCAAGAAGGAAGTCAAGGCGACCGTGAGCGGCATCTATATCACTGATGTGAAGGGCATTCGTGGAAAGCTCAACACTGCTCCGGCCAAGAAAAAGGGCAAATTTCGAAGCTGGGTTGAAAAAATGCAGGAAAAAGCGGGTGCCAAGCCGCTTAAATAAACAGGTATTAGAATCATCACAAAACGGCATATCCTGCGGGCTATGCCGTTTCTTCATCTCTAATCCCCTTTTCAACATAAATTCCTATGACAGCTGCAATCATACCATTGCCATCCTGTGCATTCTCTCCAAATGTTGTAAGATCATTACAGTACACTAGTAAAATGAATATTTTCGTATCTCACAATTTCTGATTCCAAATGCGGAGTACTCCTCATTTTCCATATCGTAGAAGTAGGAGTGAATCACCCGCGCTATGCCATTGTGCGCCACCAAGAGATATGTTTTTTCTTCCGATTCCACCCGAAGCTCATCCAGTAAGTTATAGATCCGCTGCGCCAAATGCAGCATCGTCTCCCCCTCCCCGAAATGATTGATAAAACTTTTCTTAGCTTCTTGAAACGCTGCCCCATCTCTCGGTGTTGACTCATATTTTCCAAAATTCTGTTCTTTTAAGCGGCTTTCCTCCCTCGCCGGGATTCCTGTAATCTGTGCGATCTCCAGTGCTGTGTCACGCGCCCGAATTAATGGTGAATACAAAATCTCATTTATTGCCAGCCCCTCATCCATAATCTTTTTGCCGAGTGTTCGCGCCTGCTCCCTGCCAAGCGCTGTGAGTGCTATATCCGTCGCGCCGCAGATTTTATTCTCTACATTCCAAATGGTCTGACCATGCCTTGTGAAATATATGTGTGCCATATCTCCCATCCTTTCCGATCTGAAATCTCTGCCAACATACTTTATAAAATATACAATACTTTCCAACACAAAAATCAAGCGGTCGCTATACCTTCTACTCTCGAATGATACAACGACCGCTCTACTGCTCTTCAATATTCAATTTTTTTCCTCTTTCCCGGACCTTTCATCCGTACAAATTCTTTGATCCTAAAGTTTCTTGCTCTTGTGTATCTTACCTGCTTTTGAAAGTTTGAATCCTCTTTCGCTTGGATTCCTTTCTCTTTCATAAAAATCTTTTTAGAGTTTCCATTCAAGTTCATTTGATCGCTTCCGAACACCTATAATTCAACTGCTTTAATTCTGAACTCTCCTATTGTAAACTCTCCTTTTAAAATTTGATTTTCCTATCTTCTAACTTCTTTTTGAAATACACTTCTTAACATTCTTTGCTCTGCTATCTAAATAGCTGCATCTTTTTGTTCTCATATCTATTAAGGGATTTCTTTCTGCTAGAATCTAGGTTTCTACAGTTGCCAAGGGACTCATCTCCTTTCCATTATCACCTTTATCTCGATTGCTGTAGGTTCCCGAATACTGCATCTGTTTTATCAAATGCTTTACAAAAGCTTTTTTGTATCCTTATACTTTTATCTTTGGTATATTTACAATTCGTCTTTTGTAATCTTGATTCGTCACCATCTTTGGTACTTGTCCTGTCTAGTTCTCCTATGTAACTATCCTTTGTACCTTATTTTCTTCTCTTCCTTTGTGTAATTGTATAGTAACACTTCCACGCTGAGATTGCAAGCGTTTTTGCTAAATTTATCAAATATTGTCGAATTTACTATATTCTATCAGTTATTTTTCACAATAACTTATAAATTTTCTGTCAATCGAACTCCATTCTTACTATTTTCTATGACATACAGTACCTCACCTTTTATCTGTTTACTTTTCTTCTCATAATCAGCTTCCTTTTGCACTGCCACTGCCTCCTGTACAGTCATTAGATTTCTGAGCTGTACCGTATGATTTTCCACTGGTATGTACGCTTTTTTCTTCTTGTCCAATACTGATCGCAGCAGATAATACTGGTAGGTATCCTTTTTGTTATCCGCCAGCTTCACAATATCATCCACAATGCACACGCCAATCGTATCACTATATATAATATCCTTTTTCTGAAACAATGTTATCCCCCCAATATGTATATTATACACGCAGTGAATCCAGATCGCGCATAATCTCCTTATCCGTTCTGCTCAAAAACTGCGTCTTGTACGCCAGACGCCTGTCCACCTTATTGATGGAGGCCGCCATATATTCAAATCCTGCGTCCATTCTTCTCCCAGCACGCCTGATGTCTACCCTGAGTTCTCTCACATTGCTCGTCAGACAATCCAGCCTATTTTCCATCCGGTTCAGCTTGATCTCCACCTTGTCTTGACGGGCTTCCATCCGATCAAATCGCTCCTCTAAATTGTCAAGGCGCGTATCCATATTATCCAGTCGTTCCTCCACCTTGTCGAGACGATCTTCCACCTTGTCTAGGCGGCTCTCCACCTGATCAAGACGAACCTCTACATTTTCAAGACGAACCTCTACATTTTCAAGGCGCGTCTCTACTTTATCTAAACGAACTTCCACATTCTCAAGGCGCGTCTCTACATTTTCAAGGCGTGTCTCCACTTTATCTAAACGAACTTCCACATTCTCAAGGCGCGTCTCTACACTTTCCAGACGGAAATCGATCGTCTTAAGATGATCCCCGATCTTGCCAAGACTGCTATCAATTGGTTGCAGTTTGATCTCCATCAGTTGTGCAATTGCCTGTAAATCCTTTTCCTCTAACATGCCTGATCCTCCCGTATCGCTCTCATCACTGCTCAATCCCACTTTAGCAGAAAAAAATTTTTCTGTCCACTCGAAATGTAAAAACTCACACAACTATTTTCTTTTTAGAGCAATGTTATATATTTTTAATATTAACATCTCAATTTTTAGTAATAATTAACAATTTTATTGGACAATGCTTCTTAAAGCATTAAAATAGCATCACTTCCGTCCGAAACGATGCCATTTTACTTGTCCTTATGAAACTGCATTGTTACATGTAATCCCTTTCCCGTCTGATGCTACCAAGTTACTTCCCCTTCGCACCAACCGACCGTCCATAGAACCAGCCTGTCAGCAGAAATTTTGTTCCGCTTGCTCTGTATCACCAAACCATATTTTCTTTACTATCTTTATCGACCAAAATCCAACTTCCCTTAACCCTTTTTTCATAATATATGCCAGATGTATGCTCCTGATACCTCAAAATGAAAATGAAGCGCCGTGTGCATAAAACAGGAGGGGAACTCCCCTCCTGCATCAATCAAACTTGTTTGCGTTTTTCGACAAATACCGGGAAGGACTCCGTTCCCTTTAACTCTTTATAAGAAGTAATCTTCACATTCTTGTCGGTGATTGCGTACTCTACCGTCGCGCCTGTCTCGATCACTGTATCCTGCATCAGCACGCTGTTTCTGACCTTCGCACCTTTGCCAACCTTCACGCCTCTGAAAAGGATACAATTCTCAACCTCGCCCTCAATCACGCAGCCGTCTGCCGCCATCACATTCTTTGCATGAGAGCCGTCTGCATATCTCGTCGGATTGTCATCACGAATCTTGGTGTAAACTGGATTCGGGGAGAACAGTGCGTTGATATTCTCCTCTTTGAGCATCTTCATATTCTCTGCAAAGTAGGAGTTGATATCCATGATGCGTGCAAAGTAACCGTCGTGCTGGTAAGCCTTCACATTCAGCTTGTCAAGCTGCGGAGAGATGATATCGCGCTCAAAATACGTCAGTCCGTTCACATATGCCTCACGAATCTGATCAATCAAAAGCTGGCGCTCAATGACATAAATATTCATGGATACATTATGTACGCCATTTTCCTTATTGTTGACTACGATTTTCTGAACTCTGCCGTCGCCGTCAATGTCAAGTGTATAGTACAAATCCTTTTTGGTCACATCAATGTCGCGCAGCGCCTTTGGTATGTCCTCTTTCGTGTATGCAATCGTCACGTCTGCGCCGCTGTCAATATGGCGCTGAAGCAGCTTGCTGAAATTAAAGTTGACAGCAATATTTGTATCTGCCATGATGACATATTTTTCCTTCTGGCGCTTGAGATAGTCAATAATGCTCGCAATCGCCTCAACCCTGCCATTGTAGATATTTACTGTTTTCTGCGCAAACGGCGGAATGATATTCAGACCACCCTTCTTGCGCGTCAGATCCCACTCTCTACCAGATCCTAGATGATCCATCAGAGAATGATAATTTCTCTTTACAATCAATGATATATTGTCAATACCACAGTTAACCATACTTGAAAGCATGAAATCTACCAGTCTGTAACGGCTTGCAAATGGAATGGATGCCATCAGTCGCTCAGTAACAAGCTCCGGTACTAATGAATCATAGCTGTTTGGGAACAAAATGCCCATTGCTGAATCTGCGTTTGAATTGATCATGCCTTGTCACCTCCCTTTACATCTGCTGACACCATCGCGTCAGGTCCCACGATCGCACCTTCACCGATCGTGACGTTAGAGCCCACTGTCGCAACGCCCTTCTTATCTCCGTCGGGCATCTCTCCTACGACAGCGTTCTTCTCGATCACTACATTCTCTGCAATGATGCAGTGCTTGATCTGAGCGCCTTCTTTGATCGTGCTACCGCCCATGATCACCGCATCCTCGATCACTGCACCTTTTTCCACCTTGACACCTGCAAAGAGCACGGAGTGTTTTACCTTGCCGTCAATGCTGCATCCGTCAGTGATCATACAGTTCTCCAGCACTGCCTCCTCACCGATGCGATGTCCTGTCATACCGCTGTTTCTGCTGTAGATGCGCCAGTCGTCATCAAACAGATTGATACCGCTGTTCTCCGGGTCAAGCACCTCCATATTGGCTTCCCAGAGAGAAGAAATCGTTCCGACATCCTTCCAATAGCCTGAAAAATGATATGCGTACATCTCTCTCTTATCACGCAGCAGGCTCGGGATGATATTCTTGCCAAAATCATTTTCAGACTCGGGGTCATTCTCATCCTCGATCAGATATTTCTTTAAGATATCCCAGTTGAAAATATAGATACCCATCGAAGCCAAATTGGACTTAGGCTCCTTTGGCTTCTCCTGAAATTCCGTAATCTTGTCGTTTTCGTCTGAAACCATCAGACCGAAACGGCTTGCCTCCTCCCACGGCACCTCCATAACCGCCACGCTGAACTCCGCATTCTTTTCCTTATGGAATCGGAGAAAATCGCTGTAATCCTGCTTGCAGATCTGGTCGCCTGACAGAATGATCACATACTCGGGATCATAACGCTCGATAAAATTAATATTCTGATAAATCGCGTTCGCCGTGCCCTTGTACCAATCCGACCCCGTAGCCTGCTGGTACGGCGGCAGTACATGAACACCACCATGCAGCCTGTCCAAATCCCACGGCTGGCCATTTCCTATGTACTCATTCAGCACAAGCGGCTGATACTGGGTAAGGATACCTACTGTATCAATACCTGAATTTACGCAGTTTGAAAGTGGAAAATCAATAATCCTGTATTTCCCGCCAAACGGAACTGCAGGTTTTGCCAGCTTCTGTGTCAATGTGTAAAGACGTGACCCCTGACCACCGGCAAGCAGCATTGCAATCATTTCTTTTGCCATAAAATACCTCCAATCCTATTTTGAGCATAGTCAATGTTCGATGAAAAAATTTATAAAAATTGTCTGCTCAATTTACGTTTTCTAAACCAGATACAAACTGCCCTGAAACGCCCAATTTGTAATCTCGCTCTGAATAGTTACAATTATACTATAAAATTCTAAAAAATGGTAGTGTTTTGTTAATTTTATTCTAAAAAATTATGCACAAAAATGAAGAAATTATAAAATGTGCCATTTTCTTATCGGACTTTTTTTAACATATTGTTACATTTTTATGAAAAAATGATGCTATTGCAACAAAAATCCCGCGCTGCTGCACGGGATTTTTCTGGTTTATACTCGATTATAATTAATGAGACATCCTTTGAGGATAATCTGCCGCTCCTCGTCGGTAAGCTCTCCGAGCGTCATCTCAAACTCTGTTTTCTTGCGCTCACCCGAAGCGCTGCCCACAACGTATGCCTTGATCACTTCTGCCTTCTCCTCCACAGCCCTCCTGATGCCCGGAATGTAGATATAGTCCAGATTTTTGAACGGCAGCTCGCCCTCTTTGATGAGAAATGGCAGCATTCCCCAGTTGATCAGGTTCGAGCGGTAGCGCTTGGTCGCATACTCGTTTGCGATATTCGCCCAGCCGCCAAGCACCTTCTGGCAGCTTGCCGCCTGCTCTCTCGCTGAGCCGTCCCCCGGCTTCACTGCAAAGATTGTGCTTCCAATGCCGGTATTGCTGCGGTCCGCATCCGGCGTGATGGTTTTCATCACAGCCCATGCCGCCTCCAATTCCTCAAACTTCTGCACAGGGCAGACTTTCTCCTCGCGTGCCTTCTCCGCCTCCTGAACCTCTTTGGCAAGACGCACATAGTTCGGGTCCTTGCGGGAGAGTGTAAACTCTGCAAGACCGAGTGGATTCGAGCGGTAGGAAGAAGTCTCCCCGGAAGGAATCAGCTCATCTGTGGTTGTGACAGGATCATGAATCTCTGAGACCACTTTGAGCATCAGATTGTCGGTCAGCGCCACCATCGCAGGCCAGTCCTTGATGTTTGGTCCAAACTGAATCTCGACAGACTCGTCCGCAACGCCCTTGGAATCAAACACACGGTTCTCATAAATCTTTTTGTCAAAGAAATATTTGTACTTCGCAAAATTACCGTCAAAGTCTGTAGCCGGCGTGAGATATCCCTTGTTTGCCGCTGTCGCTGCAATCGAACGCGCGTCCATCAATGCCACTGACGCAATCTGCCCGCTCTGGAGTTTCGAGCCCTCGCGGTTCGGGAAATTCCTCGTCGAGTGGCGGATTGAAAACGCATTGTTTGCCGGCGTGTCTCCCGCGCCAAAGCAGGGACCGCAGAAAGCAGTTTTCAATACAGCGCCTGTCTGCATCAGCTTTGCGGCACAGCCATTTTTCACAAGCTCCATATAGATTGGCATAGACGCCGGATAGACGCTCAGCGTAAACGCATCTGGTCCGATGCTTGCATTTTCAAGAATATCCGCCGCCGCACAGATATTCTCAAATCCGCCGCCTGCACAGCCTGCAATAATCCCCTGCTCTACGTATAATCTGCCATTGTGTACCTTATCCTTGAGTGTAAAATCCACTGCGCCGTCGAGACTCACGAGCGCTTTCTTCTCACAGTCCGCTAAAATATCCATCAGATTTGCATTTAATTCTTCAATGGTATATGTATTGCTTGGGTGGAACGGCATCGCGATCATTGGCTTGATTTTGCTCAGGTCAACCCGGATACAGCCGTCATAGTAAGCCACTTCCCCGGGATTTAATTCTGCATAGTCCTCACTTCTGCCGTGAATGTCATAAAAATCCTTGATTTCGTTGTCTGTTTTCCAGATCGAGGAGAGACAGGTTGTCTCTGTCGTCATGACATCAATTCCAATCCGAAAATCCGCGGAGAGCGATGCAACGCCGGGACCGACAAACTCCATCACTTTGTTTTTCACATAACCGTTCTTAAATACCGCGCCGATGATGGCAAGCGCCACATCCTGCGGTCCCACGCCTTTTTCTGGCGCGCCTTCGAGATAGACTGCCACAACGCCCGGCATGTTGATGTCGTAGGTCTGGTTAAGAAGCTGTTTTACCAGCTCTGGTCCGCCCTCTCCCATTGCCATTGTACCGAGCGCACCGTAGCGCGTATGCGAATCGGAACCAAGGATCATTCTGCCGCCGCCTGCGAGCATCTCCCGCGCAAACTGATGAATGACTGCCTGATGAGGCGGCACATAGACACCGCCATATTTTTTCGCGCAGGTCAATCCAAACATGTGATCGTCCTCATTGATGGTGCCGCCCACTGCACAGAGCGAATTGTGGCAGTTGGTCAGCACATATGGCACTGGAAACTTGGTGAGTCCTGACGCGCGCGCCGTCTGAATGATTCCCACAAAGGTAATATCATGGGAAGTCAGTTTGTCAAACTTAATTCTTAGCTTGTCCATATTGTCAGAAGTGTTGTGTTCTTTGAGAATGCCATAGGCGATTGTCTCCTTCGCGGCATCTGCCTTACACACTTCCCTGCCTGTCTTTGCCTTGATGGCTGCTGCGGCGTCTGCATTGTCCGCAACCAGCTCTGTGCCGTTTACGAGATATGCGCCTGTGTCTAGTAATTGAATCATTTTATATACCAATCCTTTCTATAATTAATATCTAAATAATACTATCTAATAATTAATCTCTTCTGATGATAACTTCTTAATTAATCTCTTCTAACTTAACAACTTTTATCATATAAATGATATATCTCCTATCAGAATTTCTATCCAATTTATGAAAATATGCAAATAAACTCATCTTGCAATTTTATTCTATTCATCACAATTTATATATTGGGAAACCTATATTTCCCTAAATCTCACATTGGTCAAATAGAATTCTGACTGATCATGTCATAAATAAAAATTATCAGCATCCTACTATGGTGACAATTTTTATTCGAAACTGTTGGATCATACGATTCAATAATAATGATCCTCTTAATTTTAATTATCATTACAATTTCTAATGTTATACTTCCACGTATAAATATACTATACCTTCCTATATTAATGCAATGGTTAATTTGCCCAATAAGCAAAAAAACCGAACAAACACTTGCAAAATATCTAAAATTGTATTACTATATTACAGTAACATTTAACAATTGTTTAAGTTTATTTAAGTCAAAAGCACTTAAACTTAACACAATCATTCATAAGAATAAGATGCAATCTCTATATTCTAAGAATCTATCAAAAGATGACAGATTTTCTCAATATAAACAAATGATTGCATACGAAGGGGGTACAACATGAAAAAAGAATGGAATGTAACTGACAGCGCTGGAAATGTCCATAAAATACAGTGTAAGTTAGGCGGCTTTGGCGGAAACAAAGTGATTGTTGACAATGACAGCTACAAGTTAAAATCAAGCAATTGGTTCATAGTCGTAGTCGATTATCAAATCAACCTGCCTGGCGCCGTATGTAACCTCGTTATTATAGGAAACAATATCCGTCTTGCTGTAAACGGGGTGTTTCTCGATGACAACAAACCCTATGAGCCTGTGAGCAATGTGCCTGTATGGATTTGGGTTATGGTGGGAATCAGTTGTATTGGCGGCTGGTTCTTTAGCGGTCTCTTTGGCATGTGTATCGGCATTGTATGCAGTATGTTTGCTGTGAAAGCTGTCCTTGATAAGAAAACAGGACTCGCTGTTGGACTGCTTGTTTTGTCACTTGTGATCACATTCATTCTCTTCCTAGTGTTCTCAAAGCTTCTGTATGCTTAATAGGAGGCTATTGAAATCATGGAAAATAAAGAAATAAACAATCAAAATCAGCCCTACCAGCAGCCAAACGCTGCACAGCCTGCAAGGGCAGTTGTGTATGACACGATGCCGATGAAAAATAATAATATGGCGATTGTCGGACTTATACTTGGTATTTTTTCGCTGCTAGGATGCTGGATTCCTTTTTGGAACTTGATTTTATCCATCGCAGGCATTGTCTGCTCTGCAATCGGACTTGCCCGCAAACAGCGGTCTGGCATGGCAATCGGCGGTCTGGTCGCTTCGATCATAGCACTCTTGATCTCGATTGTCATCACGATTATGTATCTTATTGCGATCGCATTGGCATAAAATAACTGAAAACAGAATTTGGGGGGCTGCCAATTTGCTGGCAGCCCCCTTTTGATATATCTTATGAGGCTGGATTCTTATTTTTTACAAATAATCTGCTGCCTCATCTGATGTTACTCCGTATTCCTTTACAATCGCTTTTATAATTTCCATATCTCCCTGCCCACAATCACGCAGAACTGTTACAATGCTTTTGATTCCTTTCATTGTTACTTGTTTCGTGACTTCCTTTGTTACTTCTCTCGTGACTTCCTCTGTGACTTCTCTCGTGACTTCCTCTGTTACTTCTCTCGTGACTTCCTCTGTTACTTTCTCTCTGAGGTCTGCTTTAATCTTATTGATCTCTGGTTCCATGATTTCCAGTAATGCCTGACACATTGTCTCATCTCCTCTCAGTTCTTCTACGACTTGTTTATTTGCACTGATACTCACCTGAAGGACGGAATCTGCAAGCTCTCTGTCTTGCTTTTGATTCATTGCTTCAATCTTTTCCAGCAGATTTCTCATCTGCTCTTTTTTCATTTGGCTCGACAGGGCTTTCAGCCATACATGTCCTTCTGTACTTAGTTCTTTTGTGACGATTATCTGCGTCGGGAACAATACGCTTTTCTTTACATAGTATATTCCTTTGTATGGATTGGTACACGTAATATTATGTTCTTTGAAATATCCAAACAGCCCTGATGGTCTGGCTTCGCGGATCATTGTCACTGTGATATCCTCTGCACTGTATGCATCTACTGTTTTTCCATATGCTTTGTACAGACTGGCGTATGCACCTGCTTTATAGAAGGTATCTATATTCAGATGGTCCTGCGGCGACTTATATTCCACGATGTTATGCCCGCGGAACAGTTTTCCGATTTCATTTGTGATCTGAATGTCTGATTCCTTCTTGATGACCAGCAGATCTACTTCTAATGGTTTCGTATTCAGGTTATATTCCTTATGGTATATCAGATCTGACCTGTTCTGCGCCAGCTCTAAATTCATCGCTGACACAAATGCCGCGTGCCACTGTATTTTCGTATCTTCCATTCAGTACTCCTTCTCGGTCGCTCTTATGTTTTTTCCTTTGTAATCTGCTTTGGGCTGGGTGTTTTAGCCGCTTTCAATTGTTCCACAAATCCGCATCGTAGCTTTCTGCTATCTTCCTTTGTACTGGTCCTTTTTATAACATCACGCAAACTTCACTTTTATCTCACTTATAGTATAGCTTATATGGTCTTTTATTTCAAGCGAAGCTTACGATTCAAAGCACGGGATACTTTCTTGAAAAAAAGTTTATATTGAGAATTTTTCATTGGTCATGCTATACTAAAGAAAATACTGCAAAACAGGAGGTGTTCTATGGCTATATGTCTAAACACCAAATCAACATATAACCTTTTTCAAATGCTGGTCAATGATACCTTTTTTGTTGATAAATCGGCTATTATTGAGAAGCTGAGCGCCAGAATCAATACACCGAACAGATATATCTGCATCACAAAACCGCGCCGTTTTGGCAAGACCTCGGTGCTCAACATGCTGGGCGCGTACTATTGCAAAGCCTATGATTCAAAGGTTTTATTTGATGGATTGAAAATCGCCAAAACTGCTGCCTATGCAGCACATTTGAACCAGTACAATGTCGTTCATCTTAGTATGAACAGCCTTCCTGATAATGGCAATGCATATGAAGATTATATGAACCTCTTCAAAAATGCGATCAGACGCGACATTCTGGAAGCCTATCCCCAGTTGAAGGAACAGGAATTTAACAGTCTTTCGGAAATGCTCGTTGCCACAGATAAGCAATTTATTTTTATTATTGACGAGTGGGATTATATTTTCAGCCATGAGCTGTATCCAGAGCATTATGGAGACTTTCTGGAATTTCTGCGCGAATTACTAAAAGATAAACCTTATGTGGCGCTTGTCTACATGACGGGGGTGCTGCCCATCAAGAAATACAGTACTGGCTCTGCACTGAATATGTTCAAGGAGTATACCATGCTGAAAGACCCTTCTTTTGAAGAATATTTTGGCTTTACAGAGGACGAAACAGAGATGCTCTGCAAGAAGCAGACAGCACTGACAATGGAGGAAATCCGTGACTGGTATAACGGATATCAGACCAAAGACGGCTCACGCCTATATAATCCGCGCTCTGTAGTCTGCGCCCTCGAAGATTCAGCATGCCAGAGCTACTGGACACGCACCGGAAAAATGGATGAAGTCTTATTTTTCCTGAAATATAACATTGCCCAAGTGCGGGATGATGTGGTAAAGATGGTGAACGGAAATTCTATCGGAATTGATATTGAAGAAGAATATTCTGCCGGACAAAACCCTCCCAACAGCCGGGAAGATATTTATTCTGCCATGATCATATATGGTTTGTTATCTTATTCTAATGGTGAAGTCAGGATTCCAAACAAAGAACTTATGATCGAGTTTCAAAAAGCTTTGAAAGATGACGACTTTGGCTATGTCGCAGAGCTGGTGCGCAATTCCGGCGAGATACTCGACGCTACTTTAAACAAAAGAGGCGATACGGTGGCTTCCTACCTCCACAATATCCACAACAGTGAACTGCCTATTCTAAAATACAACGACGAGAACAGCCTCTCCTGTGTGGTAACGCTCGCATATCTCTCTGCCAGAAATAAATACAAGGTTGAACGAGAAGAAAAAAGCGGCAAGGGCTTTGTGGACTTTATCTTTTACCCAAGGCGCAAAAACCTGCCGGGCATCATCATCGAATTGAAAGCCGACAAGTCGCCCGAGGAAGCCATTGCACAAATCAAACAAAAAGAATACAGCGAAAAACTGAAAAAAGAAAATGTGTCTGCCATTCTCGCTGTCGGCATCAGCTACGACACAGCCGCCAAAGAACACCAATGTATCATTGAAGAACTCTGTGACTAGTACTGGTGTAGTTATTGCGCAACGATGTACTAGATGTCGCATAAAAACATAAATTAAAATCTGAGAAAAGGGAGGCAATCTAATATGGCTGTATGTTTAAACACTAAATCCGCCTATAAGGATTTTCAAATGCTGGTCAATGACTATTACTTTGTGGACAAATCAGGTATTATTGCGACCATCAACACCCGGATTAAAACCAAGAACAGATATATCTGCATCACCAAACCGCGCCGTTTCGGCAAAACCTCAGTGCTCAACATGCTGGGCGCGTACTACTGTAAAGCTTTTGATTCCACAAAATTGTTTGACGGGTTAGAAATCAGCAAAACCCAGACCTTTCAAATGCATTTCAATCAATATAATGTCATTAATTTATGTCTGAATGAGATTCCTCTTGACAGAAGCCGCTATGATCGCTACCTTGCACAGTTCAACAATTCCATAATCAAAGATATCAAAGAGGCCTACCCTGCACTAAAAGATCAGGAGTTTGAAAAAGCGTCTGACGCACTGGCGGCTACAGATGATGAATTTATTTTTATTATTGACGAGTGGGACTATATTTTCAGTCATGAGCTGTATCCAGAGCATTATGGAGACTTTCTGGAATTTCTGCGCGAATTACTAAAAGATAAACCTTATGTGGCGCTTGTCTACATGACGGGGGTGCTGCCCATCAAGAAATACAGTACTGGCTCTGCACTGAATATGTTCAAGGAGTATACCATGCTGAAAGACCCTTCTTTTGAAGAATATTTTGGCTTTACAGAGGACGAAACAGAGATGCTCTGCAAGAAGCAGACAGCACTGACAATGGAGGAAATCCGTGACTGGTATAACGGATATCAGACCAAAGACGGCTCACGCCTATATAATCCGCGCTCTGTAGTCTGCGCCCTCGAAGATTCAGCATGCCAGAGCTACTGGACACGCACCGGAAAAATGGATGAAGTCTTATTTTTCCTGAAATATAACATTGCCCAAGTGCGGGATGATGTGGTAAAGATGGTGAACGGAAATTCTATCGGAATTGATATTGAAGAAGAATATTCTGCCGGACAAAACCCTCCCAACAGCCGGGAAGATATTTATTCTGCCATGATCATATATGGTTTGTTATCTTATTCTAATGGTGAAGTCAGGATTCCAAACAAAGAACTTATGATCGAGTTTCAAAAAGCTTTGAAAGATGACGACTTTGGCTATGTCGCAGAGCTGGTGCGCAATTCCGGCGAGATACTCGACGCTACTTTAAACAAAAGAGGCGATACGGTGGCTTCCTACCTCCACAATATCCACAACAGTGAACTGCCTATTCTAAAATACAACGACGAGAACAGCCTCTCCTGTGTGGTAACGCTCGCATATCTCTCTGCCAGAAATAAATACAAGGTTGAACGAGAAGAAAAAAGCGGCAAGGGCTTTGTGGACTTTATCTTTTACCCAAGGCGCAAAAACCTGCCGGGCATCATCATCGAATTGAAAGCTGACAAAACGCCCGAGGAAGCCATTGCACAAATCAAGCAAAAAGAATACAGCGAAAAACTGAAAAAAGAAAATGTATCCGCCATTCTCGCTGTCGGCATCAGCTACGACACAGCCGCCAAAGAGCATCAATGTATCATTGAAGAACTTCTGTGATCTTTTATTGCAGCTCAATCACTGTTGCGCCCAGAGCCAAGACTTCCTGCTCATCATGTGTGACCAAAAGCACTGTTTTCCCAGCCGCCTTTTGCTTCACATATGCTAAGACCTGTTCCTTGCGCGCATCGTCCAGCCCCTTAAACGGCTCGTCAAGACAGAGGATATCATACTTTGCAAGCAGTGCTCTGAGAATGCTCACGCGCCTGCGCATTCCGCCGGAAAGCTGGGAAACTGGCTGCGCACAGCAGTCTCCCAGCCCAAGCCTGTCCATCTCCTGCATTACGATACCAGCATCAAGCCCCGGTGTCACCAGACGGATATTATCCACAGCGGTCATGTACTCACACAACCGTTCTTCTTGAAAGACAGCGCTAAATTGTTTTCCCTCCAAGCCGGTAATCCAGCCGCTGTCAGCCTCCTCGAGTCCCATCAGGATACGGAGCAGCGTTGTCTTGCCTGCGCCAGATGGCGCCATGATACAGTTCATTTCCCCGCCGTTTATCGTCAAGCTCAAATTTTCAAATACCTTTTTGCCGCCAAATGACTTTGACACCTTTTCTACGCAAATATTCTCCATAAAATTATTCCAACAATATCTCTGTCCTGCGCCTGTAGCTACATGCCGTCATGATGCATCTGCCTCCACTGCACCCAGTCCGCTGCCCCACACCGAGATTCCAGTCGCAGCATTGAGCGCCGTAAAGGTCATCACATATTTTTTTCCGTCCTCGTCCCACTGTTTTAAAACGACACCGTGATATGTATCGCCGTCCACCGTAAGCGTAATGTTGTTATTCTCCGTAAGCTCCCATGTGCCTTCCAGCTCGCCGGCAATCTTTCCGTCTTTTTTTAACTCAATCAGCACGGATTCCCGGATTTTAGGAGAGATATCCCTGCCATGGTTGATATATTTGTAAGTCCCTGCCAGATCGTCCTTTGTGTAAGTTCCCATCGTCTCGCCTGTGTATCGGTACGGCGTGATCACCGGCCATCCGTCCTCATTAAAGAACATCTGATGGACGCGGACTTGGTGCTCCTCTCCACTGTTTTCAAAGCGGGTGTGATAGATGATAAAATATTTTCCAGTCTCCTCCTGATACAGGCAGGAATTGTGCCCCGGCGAGAGATAGCCCTTGCGTTTTTCGCCTTCCTCTCCCTCTGACCACAGAAATTTGTAGCAACCCATCAGCTTTGTGCCATACAGCGCCGCCGTGGCATCGCTGAACGAACTGCCCGCTGGCCCCTTACAGTCAATCATATCCTGCCCCATCGAGTCCAGATAAGGTCCGTCCGGTGTCTTAGAACGGCATACGCGGACATTGTATCCGCCGTCGGAGTCCAGTCCACCAAAGGAGAGAAACATATAATAATACGCTGTGTCCTGATTGTAGATAATATACGGCGCCTCGATTCTAAGATGGTCGCCGCCAAGCAGCTTTTTCCCATACCCCGGCTCTAACGCAAGCCCCGTCTGCGGGTCCATCTCCTTCACAAAAATGCCGCCGGAGTAAGAACCGTAAATCATCCAGAGCCGCCCCTCCTGATCGTAAAATACAACAGGGTCCACCGTATTTGGATCGTCCGCAGCCTGATAAATGTCCCCGTCCTCGCTCGGCTGGTCCGCCGTCATTCCTGATTTGAGCATGATGCCCTCATTTACGTAGGGACCTGCCACCGCATCGGACACCGCTGTGCCAAGACACGAGATTGGACTGTCTCCCTGACAATTACAATAATACATATGATATTTTCCGTCGCCAAGCTTCACAACATCCGGCGCCCAGAAGGTATTGCTGTGAGACCATTCAAAAGCTTCCTTCATCTCCGAATAAACATTTGGAATCACATCATTCTCATTCTTGATGCCTCTGTTCACATAGGTCCAGTTCATCAAGTCATTTGTCTTTGCCACAGCCAGATGCGAGCCGAAGATATAATAGTAGCCATCTCCGCCGTCCACGATAGACGGGTCGTGCACGGATACCTCCTCAAAGGTCTTTTCCACGGCTGGCTCTGCCTTCAGTCTTTCCTTCTGTCCGCACCCAGATAACAAAGACAGCGCCACCCCAATCCCGATCATTTTTAATGTCAATGTCTTTTTTCTCATACTTTGCCCTCACAAATTTTCCTAAACTCAACTATACACGTACTTTCCCCAATATGCAAGTCCTGACGTGTCAAAACCAGACACTGCCCGGGTTGGCCTTGCATTTTCAAAATCCCAGCACTTGTGCACTGTTCCCGCCGCAAGAAGCGCTGCCTCCTCCTGTCTTGACAAATGCACTGCTTTTTTCATCGTATTATCCAGATCTTCAAAGCGAATCCACTCCCAGCAGCCCTTGTCATTCTCCGAAAGCTCCCCTGTAATATCCCCTGTATACGGCTCAGGGCTAAAGACTGGCCAGCCCTCCTGAAAGAACATGCTGCGAAGCATCATATAATGAAGTCTGTAGCTGTCACGATGCTCCTTCTCATCATAGTTCCGGTGAAGCGCTGCGCCATCTCGAATATGATGCACAAAAAAGTAGGACTTCCGCTGCGGGTCATAGAATGGAACACCGTGTCCCGGCCCGCGAAAGCCTGCCCACGCCCACGCGCGGTTCTCATCTGCGGCATTTGGCGACGCCGCGCTAAATTCATAGCTTCCTGCGAGCTTGGTCCCCATACTCTCTTCCACCAGACAACGCCCCTGCCGGTCTGTATAAGGTCCTGTCACCGAGCGGCTGCGTCCTACGCGAATGTCATAAGTGTCGCCCAGCCAGCCATAGGACTGAAACAAATAGTAATAATTAAGCGCAGGGACATAGATTACAGCGGCACCCTCCGGCCCGTCAATCGGCGGATTGGGCTGTCTGCGCGAGATACACTGCCCCAGATTTTTTTCATTTCCGTCAAGGGCAAGCCCTGTCTTTGCATTCAGCTCCTTGATATAAATTCCGCCAAAGAACGAGCCATACACCAGATAACAGCGCTCTTTGTCCCATATAACATGCGCATCAATCGCGTTTGGCAGCGTGTCATCGGTTCCCCATGTGTCCGCCACCACGCCGCGGTTCTCAAATGGTCCCAGCGGGTGCTTTGCCACTGCGAGCCAGATTCGCGACTCAGAGCTGCCAAACCGTCTGGTCGCCGAATAATACATTCTGTACTCCTCCTCCACATATTCCACATAAGGCGCCCAGAAATTCATAGTCTGCGGATACGCTCCATTATCTCTTCCCTGACGGATAGCGTGTTCTGACAGGACAGTTCCTTCATATTGAAAATGTACCAAATCTTCCGAGCTGCGGACAGGAATCCCGATCTTGTCCCGCAGGCCACACCGCGGCATATAGACATCTGTACCATAAGAATAATACTTTCTGGTAACGGGGTCCCACATCATCGAGGGGTCATGCGCGCCTAGCGTGGCATTGTGCTCTACATTATAATCATTTAATCGCAGTATGCCATTCATTTTTCCTGTTTTATTTCCTCTCTGTATTGATTTTAATTGTTTTATATCTGAATACAGGGCTGTTTTCATGTCCTCCAATGAAAACAACCCTGTGTATGTATGTACAGTACACTAACCCTTAACGCCTGATACTGCCAGCGATTCGATAATATAGCGCTGGAAGAAGAAGAACAAGAGCAATGTCGGCAGAATCGCCAGCACGGACGCTGCCATGATCAGCGGATAATCGCTGTTTACTGCATAGTATGAATTGAAGGAACGGATTACTACCTGCAAGGTAAACCACTTCTCATTCTGGATAAAGATGGTCGGTGCCAGATAGTCATTCCAGATGCCCATAAACCACAGAATGAGCTGTGTCATCAGAGCACCCTTCATCAACGGAAGGAAAATCGAATAATACATTCTGAAATACCCACACCCGTCAAGCTTTGCAGCCTCCACGATCGAATCCGGCACACTTGTCAGATTCTGACGCAGGAAGAAAATGATGCTGACATTGCCAAACAGACCGGGTATGATCAATGGCAGAAGGCTGTTCGTCCATCCCATCTTTGTAAACATCACGTACTGCGGAATCATCACGACCGCAAACGGAATCATCATAGTTGCCAGCAGTCCGAGGAAAATACCATTCTTTCCTCTAAATTTCAGTTTGCTGAACGAAAATGCCGACAGAGAGGAGGTGAAACCACCAATCACCAGCACTGGTGCCGCAACGATCAAGGTGTTGCGCAGACCTCTCAAAAACTCCGGCTTTGCGAGTACTTCCGAATATTTTCCGAATTTCCACGGATTCGGTATAATACTAAAATCCGCAGAAAGAATCTGATTCTTTGTCATAAAGGAACTCAGCACCATGTAGATCAGCGGAAAGACCATGACAACCGCACCTAACGATAACGCCACAAATACAATCCTGTCTATCATCTTACTCTTTGCAGACTTAATCTCTGAACCCATTTCATCTCGATTATTTGCCATATCTTCCACCTCCTACTCAATTGTTTTAACCCATTTATCCTGACCCTTGAAATTGATCGCCGTCACAATAAAGATAAAGATTGCCAGAATAAATGCCATCGCAGAACCGTAGCCCATCTGATTGCTGCTAAATGCCTTCTCATACAGATAGAATACCACTGTCGCTGCACTGTAATTCAAGCCGCCGCTCGGAACCATGACAAGTACCTCTACGAATACTTGGAAACCGCCGATGAGACCTGTGATCAACAGATAAAATGTTACCGGAGAGACAAGCGGTACCGTAATGTCGCGGAACAGATTCCAGCCGCTTGCGCCGTCAATCTTTGCCGCCTCGTAGTAATCTCTCGGAATCCCCTGTAAACCAGATAAGTACAAGATAATCGAAGAGCCAAGCCCCTTCCAAACCATGAAAATAATCATGGAAACCTTCACCCAGAACTCGTCGCCGAGCCAGTTTGGTCCATGCTGGCCTGATATCATCTTAACAATGCTGTTCAAGAGACCATAATCATAGTTGAAAACCCACATCCACAGGATTGCAACGGCTACCAGCGAAGATACAACAGGCACATAGTACAATGTGCGCAGGAATTTGATTCCCTTTATTTTGCGATTCATACCTACCGCGATCACCAATCCCAGAATCATGCCAATCGGGATACCGATCATATAGATCACCGTGTTCAACAGCACTTTCCAAAACTTGTCGTCCCCAAGCAATTTGATGTAATTGTTCAATCCGATAAAATTGTCTGTCATGGAATTCATGCCATTCCATTTTGTCAGACTGGCAAAAAATGCAAATGCAATCGGAAATGCCATAAATATCAAGAATCCAATGAACGCCGGCGACACGAATGCAAGCCCCCAGCAGTGTTCCCTGAACTCAGCCCTATTCATTTTTTTCTTTGCTACTGCTTTACCTCCGCTCATACACTTACCTCCATATAGAAAGTGGCTGACTTTTTAATATCTGCCAGCCACTCTTCCCTAACCAATTTATTTGGTTGCCTGTTCTATCCTTTTGGTTATTCTATACTTTCCCATGCGGTGTCAAGAGATTCCTGCATCTGAGGCTGAACGTCAGCGATAAAATCATCTACTGTCATACTGCCATTCTTGACATTATCAACATTTTTAAAGAATATATCAAACCATTCAGCATTCGGTGTGTAAGTGGTCTCTTGGAAACGTCCTTCGTAGTTGCCTGTACCTCCCAGATAGCTGAAGAATACATCGACTGACTCTGGGAACGGAAGGCTTCCGTCCTCGATTGCTGTGAGGAACTCACCCTCAGCCAGACTCTTTAAGTTCGGCAGCTGTATAGACTGTCCGCCCACGATACCTGAAAGCTCTTTTTGTCCATCTTCATTTGCACACAGATAAGAGATCAGCTCTGTCGCTTCCTTCTTGTTCGGGCTGTTTGCAGATACGCAGAAGCCAACCGTTCCGAGCCATGTCATACTCTTTCCTGTGGAGAGTGTCGGATATCCGCACAGATCCCAGTTAAACGGGAAGGTTTCTTTGTCCATGAACGCTGCCACGTCCCATGTACCACATGCATAGAATGCTTCCTGTCCAGCAAGCCATCTCTGGTATACGCCAAGAGATACATCCTGCTCTACTGTCGGTGTTACCTGATGTACCAGCGTCAAGTCAATAAACTTCTGGAATGCCTCTTTAAACTCAGGTGTGTCAATGGTTACGGTCTTATAATCATCAGAGAGGAATGTTGCGCCATTTGACCAGATATACTGCTGAATCATGAACTGGTTTGCCATACCACAGCCCCACTGGTCGATCTCACCGTCACCGTCTGTATCCTTGGTGAACTGCTTGCAGACCTCCACGAACTCGTCATATGTATAAGGATTCTCCGGGTCGGGATAAGGAATGCCTTCCTTGTCAAACAAATCTTTATTGTATGCATACGCAAAAACGGACGCGTCCTTTGGAAGTGCGTACAAATCGCCTGTACCAACCTTTGAGCCATCATAACGGTAGCTGTTGAGCGCCTCCTGCGCAACCAGATCATCTGTTGAGATGCCCAGCTCTGTCAGGATTGGCTGAATGTTCTCGATATAGCCGTTCTCAACAAACTGCTGTACGGATTCTGGTCCCACATAGAAAATATCGGGCAGCTCCTTTGCCGTCATCATACCGGTCAAAGTCTTAGAATACTCTTCCTGCGTCGTAATCTGTACATCAATATTTCCGATCGTATCAGAGTGTGCCTCCTTATACTTCTCGATCATGCCCTTGTAGATTGGTGACTCGTGGTCATTTGCAAAGATAAATACCGATAGATTTTTCTTTCCGTCCGCTGTCGTGCCCTTATCCTTGCCGCCACAACCTGTGAGAACGCTTCCAAATACGAGAGTGGTCGTTAAAGCAAGCGCGCCTAACCTTTTCATTTTCATGTTTTTTACCTCCTTATTATTCATTCCAAGCCTTCACAACGATGTCTTTTTAACTGTTTTTTAAGATGACTTTATTCTAACACATTGTTTTAGTTTATACAATACTATTTTAGTTTTTTCGTAATAAATAATAATTTTCGGATAGCGTTTTTGCCATTTTCCCCCTATTTGTTATACAGTTTGCACAAAACACTATTGTCCATTTTAGTAACGCCTAAAATGGCAGGATTTTACATAAGAATCTAATTTTATCTCTTTACAGCGGCGCATGAATGTGTTTCAATATTAGAATAAGTATAAATATCATAAAAGAGGTGAAATTATGCATTTATTTTCAATCGAAGGTCCCATCTGGCGCTTTTTTAATCTGGTATACAATCTTGTAGTCCTTCATGTTCTGTGGGTCGTCTACAGCCTGCCGATTATCACAATCGGCGCCTCCACTACCGCGCTGTACTATTCCTGCATGAAAATGATTCGCACAAACGAGGGTTATGTTCACAGGAATTTTCACCACTCCTTCAAACAGAACTTTAAACAGTCTACGATGATCTGGCTGGGAATGATTGTCCTCCTCACGCTCTATATCACAGACCTGCGGTACGCATTATTTCTAGGCAATACGATTGGCAGAATCATGATCATTAGCTGCTCTGTTTTTCTGATTCCAATTATATTGACCACCATCTACATTTTTCCTGTGCAAGCAAAATTTGAGAACAAAATCCGGGACAATTTAAAAAATGCCCTGCTTATGTCGCTCAGGCATTTTCCATGTTCGCTGTTATTATGTTTTATATATGGGACCTTTCTCCTCCTCACTTTCTTCTTTGTCCCATTTATCATGCTGATGATCTGCTGCGGTGCCGGGCTGATTGCCTACCTCACCTCCAACATTTTCATCTACATTTTCCGCAACTATCTGCCCGATGAGCTAGAAGATGATTTGGAGCGCTCTGGGGAGTCTTTTCACTAACACCCTCAGAACATTATTTCAATCCCTTCTGCCCGCTGCACCACGCAGCCCCCTTTCGCACCAGCGTCAGTACCAGCTTCTCAAAACATAGGCTCAGTGCCACAATCACAATCGTCCACGCAAACAGATCTGGTGTATCCAGATAGACCTTCGCCTGCTGGAGCTGCTCACCGATCGATCCTCTCGGAATCCCAATGACCTCCGCGGCTGCCCCCGCCTTCCAGCTAAGCCCCAGCGAGACACTGCACGCTGAATAAAAAAAGGGCATGACCTGCGGCAGATAAATATATCGCGCCACGCGCAGCCCGGAAATGCGAAAAACCTGTGCCATCTCAAGAAGCTGTCTATCCACACTTCTGATTCCGCCAAGCACACTGGTGTAGATCACCGGCAGCACCATCAGAAATGATATTAATATAGAAAGATTTCTCGACGAAAACCAAATCAGCGCCAAGATGATAAACGACGCGACGGGAATCGACTTGACTGCCAGCATGACTGGCGAAAGCAGCTCATAAACGCGGCGAAAGCGCGATGAAAGCCCTGCCAGGACACTCCCCGCCAAAGCCGCCAGAAAAAATCCCAACGCAATGCGAGTCAGCGTGAAAAAAACGGACCTCCAAAACGCTGCTGTGACTGCCAGAATACCAAGCCGGCAAATGACCCTGACAGGCGACACCAGCAAAATATCGCTATCCAGCCACATGCTGACAAGCTGCCAGACAATCAGCCAGAATCCCACCGCCCAAAGACGGATTTCATGTTTCTCTTTTCTCTTTCTCATAAACCATAATAAAAATCATCTGCTGGAAGCGCTCCGCCGATGGCCTTTGGATTCTGCTCGGACAACACTTCGAGATACCCTGAGAGCTTCTGTTTCATCGTCTCTTTGGTGATGAATACAATGTTACAGTCTGGCACTGCCTTGACTGCGACTGCCGCCGGGACGATATCATATTTTTCTATCAAATCTGCCGCGTCCTCCACGTTTTTATTGACATAGTCCACAGAAGCCTCATAGTGCTTGAGAAAAGCTTCAACTGCATCGGGATTCTGCTCGACAAACGCTTTTCTCGCCACAACCACACCTGTCAGAAGCGCCGAATCCGAACCAAGCTTATCCCACTCCTCAGTGAGATCCAGCGCGACCCGAATCTTGTCACTCTTGGTCTGCGCCGTCGTCACAAATGGCTGCGGCAACATCGCAACCGCACTCTGTTCAGCCAGCAGCGCAGAGAGACATTCTGCGTGTTCACTCTTCCACTCGATTGTCAAATCTTTCTCAGGATCAATGCCATTCTGCGCGAGAATATAGTTCAGCGCATACTCAGGCGTTGCGCCTTTACCGCTGGCATAGATCGTCCTGCCCTTTAAATCGCGAAGATCTGATACGGTATCATCATTCTCCACAATATAGATAACTCCTAGCGTATTGATGGCAAGCACACATATACCACCGTCTGTATTATTGTACAGCACTGACGCCAGGTTTGCGGGAACGGCGGCAATATCCACCTGACCTTGTATGAGCTTGGGCGTCACTTCATCCGCTGCTGCCGCAATCTCAAAATCATATGTGTAATCTGTGAGCGTCCCCTGTTCAGCCTTGTCCATCAAATCCACCATCCCCATCGCTGTCGGCCCCTTCAGCGCAGCGACATGGATGGTCTCAGAGCCTGACGGCATCTTGTTCTTGGCGCCACAGCCTGTCATCAGCACTGCGATCAACATAAATGACACAAATATTTTCATAAACCTTTTCATCATATATCCCCTATTTATTTTACGTATTTATTATAAAACTCCTCAACGCGCAGCGGCTTGTCAAAATAATAGCCCTGCAATAATCCTGCCCCCGCCTCATTGACAATTCCCATGATCGTGGTGTTCTCAACCCCCTCTGCACATACAATAATCCCTACATTGTTGCAGAAAGAAATAATAAATTCAATGAGCTTGCGCTCCTTGTCAGTGCCCACCACAGACTTGATCATCGTGTGGTCCAGCTTGACGATATCCGTCGGTATGTCTTTTAGCACTGCCAGCGATGCATACCCTGTGCCGAAATCATCCAGCGCGATACTGATTCCCTGATCCTTAAATTTCTGTAACCGCTGTGTCAGCTCGTCGATCCGCCCAATCCTACAACTCTCCGTCAGCTCCAGCACAAGGCGCGCCGGCGCAATATGGTATTCGTTCAGCTTGCTGACCGTATAGTCCACCAGCTCATCATCATGCAGTTGGATATAGGAGACATTGACATGAACCTTCTCAATCGCGTTAAGCCCTCGCTGCTCCCACTCATTCAGATATTTCAAGACCTGTTCGATAATCCATTTCCCTACTGGGATTATGAATGCTGTATCCTCAAGAATCGGGATGAACTCCATCGGTCCGATTCCCGGAAACCGTTCGTCATTCCAGCGAAGAAGCGTCTCACAGCTTGTTCCTCTCCCTGTCTTGGAGTCAATGATCGGCTGCATCACGATTGAAAATCCCCTAAAATTATCGTTGACACACTCGCGCATGGCATCCCTCAAACGCAGCATCCGCGTCTTTTTCAGATGCATCTCCTCGGTGTAGACAGACACACCCTTACTGCCGGCACTCTTGGCATTCTCCAGCGCGATCAGCATATTGCTCATGATCTGATCAATGTATTTGCCATTTTGCGGAAATAACACTGCCCCTGCCCTGAAATCAAGCTGTACCTGGTTCCGCTCTATCTCTAAGGTAAAAAATGCCTGTTGCATTTTTTCGACCTCCTGCGCCACCTGCTCGCAAGTCCCATTTTCAATCAAGAGTGCAAAGTCAGAACCATCCATTCGATAGATGCGCGTTCCCGGCGTCCGCACGCCAAGCATCTTGTGCGCAACGGCATAGAGTGTCTTGTCACCATAGGAATAACCAAACTCATCGTTGATTCGCTTAAAATTATTGAGTCCGATCATGACTGCCGCACCGCATTTATTGTTATACAGCAATTCCTCTGTATCTTTGCGAAATTCATGCAGCGTCCACAGCCCTGTCACGGGATCAATTTTATTTCTGACGCCCAGATTGGTCACAAACCCGGCAAAGAAATCCATATTGCCCTCGTCATCATAAGTCATGTATCCCTTGCAGTTGACCCACACATAATCGCCCTCTGCATTCAGCATCCGATACTCCACATCATGATATGCGCTGACATGGTTTGCCATATCCTCAAAGTTCTTTAAATACGCTCCCTTATCATCTGGATGGATTCGCTTGAGCCACTCTATATCCGCAGGACATAGAATCTCACGCTCCAAGCCAAAATATTCCACAGCGCCTTTTGACCACCTTGCTGTATTGTCCTTCATATTGCTTGCAAAGAAAAAGGTTCTGTTTGAAGATTGTGCCAGCACATCAAACAGTTTCGAATCGTATTCATTCATTATGCTATCATACTCCATAGCTTTCATCCTCTTTATAAATCTTACACAACTTTATTATATAACCTATATATTATAACGTAACTAAGCCCCAAACTCAATCACGTATCACGATTTTTTTGTTAGTTTTCATGAAATAGTTGACACTCTGTCCTATGTTTTAATCATATGTTTAGGAAGTTTTTTCAAAATGCTGATAATCCTTACTGCTGTTCCATGCGCCGCCCCATTCGAATCCATGTTCCATAAACAATTTATAACACAGGTCCTCTCTGTCAATCTTATGTGGAAACACCGCGCTGCGGTCCGCATACGCGGAGGCATTCTCCGGCGAGACAATGATCTCACCATCTTTCGTGCGCACATAGGGATTGTAGCGCGGATTGATATCGATCGCACAGCCATAGGAATGATTCGAAAGCTTCGTCTTTCCAGCAACTGTCCGATAGTTAAAGCAGGATGTGTTGTTGTCTGCCATGGACAACTCATCATCCGCATCGTATTCATCGATCAGCCGCACTTTCTCAATCGGATACTGCTCCTCATATAAAATGCGAAAGATATCTACTAAGTCCTGTGCGATCGCCTGGTTACAGATCAGCTCACCATCCTGTACCTGTGCCTGAAAATCATAGTGAAGGATGTGAACATAAGCCAACTCATCATAAGAAATCTGAATAGGCTCCTCTGTGTCAGGATAGGATTTCCCTGTGATGCGCATCTTAAGTTCTTCCGTTAGGGCAGTACTGTAAAAAGCAGACTGAACATCCTCAACGGTTGTCGCGCACGCTGACGATTCCATGATATCACTCTCTGTATTAATTTGTGTTTCGATTTCTGTCTCAACTTCTGTCTCATTTTCTATATCCTGTACTGTTTCCTCCGCTTCCGCCAAGGCGCCAAAGTCGATCGTTGTCGCTGTATTCTCCGGCAAATTACCAGGCTGTCCTTTTCCTAAATAAATAACTAGACACACAAGAAAAAGGATGCCCGAAAGCAGTACGATCAAAAAATATTTGTCTCTTTTCATGAACGTTATATCTCCTCCATACAATCAAAATTGCCGTCATTGCCCTCACAGTGACAATGTGCCTCCTCCATATAGTTAAGCAGGAGGTTACAAACGCCCTCCTGCTCAACCGTTCTTTATATTATGATATATCGACAACCATACGCCTAATGATAATGCATATGTACCAAAATAACGGCAACACCTGATCTTCCTTTGTGTGGCGATGTATATAAGAAGCGAGAATGCAATATAAATATTTGTTTAGTTTTTTGTTTAGTTTTTACTAATTAGTTTTTACTAATTAAGCATCAAGTATTGACATTATTCGACAATTGAGCTATACTATTTCAGAAAACTTTATAAAAATTTTATAAAAAGGAGTGTTTTAATATGATTCAGCAAAGAAACATTGCAATGTGCATTATTTTATCCATCGTTACCTGTGGAATCTATGGGCTGTACTGGTATGCCTGCCTGACAAACGACACCAATACTGCTGCGGGGACAGATGGACCATCTGGTGCTGTCACAGTTATTTTGACCATCGTTACCTGCAACATCTACGCACTGTATTGGGCCTACAAGCAGGGTGAGAAGATTGATATCATCAAGCAGAAGCATGGCCAGCCTTCCAGCAACAGCAATATCCTGTATCTTATTCTCTGCCTGCTGATTCCAGTTGTAGCGTGGGCATTGATGCAGAATGAGTTAAATAACGTTGCGAATTAATACACAGGCAATATGATCAGAAAACGGCTGTTTCAGGTTCTTCGCAGCGGACTTCTCCTTCTGTGTATCGGGATACTCTATAGTATTTTTCTACAATACACGGGCATCGGACTTGTCTGTCCTGTCAACTTTCTAACAGGTCTTAAATGTCCGGGCTGCGGCGTCTCACATATGTGTATTGCCTTGATGCAGTTCGATTTTGTGACAGCCTTTCAGGCAAATCCGGTCCTGCTGCTGCTGAGCCCTGTGCTGGCAGTGGTAGGACTTCAATATTTAATGCATTACATCAAAACAGGGCGCTGGCAGATGCGCCCTGTACAAAATTATATTTTGTGGTTCTGTATTGCAGTTTTCATTCTATATGGTATTGGAAGGAACTTAACTTCACTTCCAATTAAATAGAGAAGATTCATCTTCTCCCTAATCGCCAGCTGCGAGTGGAAACTGCTATAGGCAGTTAGAAGTACTTTCCGCTTTGCTGCGCATGGAAAAATAAATATTCATGAAAAAACAAAAATAATATGCTCATTTCCGCAAGAGCGCAACGCCTGCATCAAGGAGCAAATACCCGCAGTCGTCTCTCCCTGCGCATCTGTCATGACGACAACCATATCATATGTTTGCAGATCATAAACATATGTTTTGCGTTTGTCGTCATAGAAGCTGACCAGCTCATATCTGGTATGAAATGGATAATCTCGTTCTTCGCTCACGGCAATCGGGCTTCTGGTCGTCGCGTGAAACCACACATTTTTTCCCTGCATTTCTAATTTTGAGGCTGTATACAATGCCGGATACATAAATTCTTCAGTGCCGAGCACCAGTATTTTCTGTGCACGATTTAAATCAATCTGGCTTGTCAAATCTTGATACAAAGACTCACAGTATTGTTGATATAAAGCCGCATTGACAATACGTCTTGCATTCATCTGCTTTTTGGCATAGATCATTTTGGGCTTCACTTGTTCTGTAGAATGAATCGTCGCTGCGTTATCCCTGCAATCGACATATATCCCATTCCCCTTGTAGGAAGCTGCGATCTGTGTATACGCGACGTGTTCTGTCTTGACAAGCCAGAACAGTTCGATTCCGCAGTCCTTATAGGTGTCAAGCGCTGTTTTGTCCATGCCATTTAATATAGAAGCAACACAATATTTGATATGTTTCGGATACTGCTTTTTTAGAATCTCAATGATATTGAGAATCGTTCTGCCTGTCGTAACCTCGTCCTCCACAAATAAAATCCTGTCAATGGTCCCAAGCGCGGTATCCATATCATTTTTGACGAGCTTCTGCTCGGTGGCGTGACTGTGTTCCTCTGAGAAATAGAGATACTTGGCATCGGGCACAAGCTCTCTTGTCGTCTGTATATAGTCCGCGCCAAGTTCTGCTGCCACTGCCGCACCGATTGCCGTCGCGGTCTCCGCAAAGCCGATTACCAGCAGCCGTTCCTCCTCAAATGACGTGCGCAGCGTATCCGCCAATGCGCAAAACATCACAAGCGCTTCCTGCGGCTTTACAGGAATGTGTTTTCCCTGTAATCTGTTCACTACCAAATAGGTTCTTTTGGGATTGTTCTCCCTCTTGGCGATTCGCACCAGATTTTGTTCTGTATATACCATTTCTTCGTTCCTTCTGCATAATATATTTTTATCATGATATTTTATTATACTACCATCTAATCTGAGAAAAAAGCATATTTTATGAAAATCTTTTTTCTCAAAAGCTTTTTCATCAGATGCTTTTTTCCGTTCTTGTAAACAGAATTTCCTAATGGTATAATGTACACGATAAAAGTCATCATACATGCAGTATACATGATACATGAATAATGACGTGATTCGATGCAGAAGCGAAAGGAGGACTATTATGCCCGAAAACTGCTTGATTGCCAGAGGCGCACAGGTTATCGGAAAGGTGAATCTCGGAGAAAATGTAGGAATTTGGTACAACGCGGTTGTCCGCGGTGACACCAATGCCATCACGATCGGAAACAACAGCAACATACAGGACAATGCCACCCTGCACACAGACGCAGCGTTCCCCGTTCAAATCGGCGTTGGCGTCACCATCGGACACAATGCCATTGTTCATGGATGTACCATCGGGGACAACACGGTCATTGGCATGGGCAGCATTGTACTGAGCGGCGCCGTGATTGGCAGCAACTGCATTATCGGCGCTGGCTCGCTTGTCACTGGTAAAATGCATATTCCTGACAACACCCTTGCCTTTGGCAATCCCGCCAAAATTATCCGGGCTGTCACCGCGAAGGAAGCCGATGCAAATCGGGAAAATGCCGCACATTATGCAGCATTGATATCTGCTCAATAAAAGCCGCGCTCCCTTATTGCAAAAGCTCCGCGTTCTTTTTCCAATTCTCGTCCTGTTCCTCGCTCGATGCGGCGACCTGCGAGAGCTGTAACACTATCTCACTAAAATATCGCGGCGGAACCTCTTTGAGCCGGTATGCTTTCTTTTGATCTGCCTCGTCGTAGACATAGCTGCCGTGCTCTACGGTTCCTGCCTTGTAAAATCTCGCATCATACAGTGTCACCTTCTCATAATACCCAACGATGGCGTTGCCGGAAAAATGCAGCTCCACCCCCATGCCAAGCTCGGTATCTTCGCGGTAATACGTGTCAAAGAAACCGGCGTCCTGCACAGAGCCATGATACCAGCCAAACCCGGTCAGCTTCCCATTCAGGGCGCGGTCATTGACAATGCAGCCGCCAAATCTCACCATACTCCTGTGGTCTGCCTCCTCCTTCGTCACATTGTAAATCTCCCTGTCAAGCTGTCTGACGGGCTGCGTGATCTCGTAGTCTGAAAGCTGCTCTCTCCACGCCTCCTTTTCCTCATCTGTAAGCTCGATTGGATGCACAAGGCTGATGCGCGCCTGTTCGGGCAATGTGAACTCCTCCTCGTCCTGCGTATTAAAAGTACCGTCCTCCATATAGCGGAAGCTCTGTATCAACTTGCTGCCCTCATACACGCCCCAGATCAAGCCGATCGCAAACTGGTGCATCAGCGGGTTTTTGACAAACAGGTTTGTCCAAGCCTCCACACCCCATTCCCGCTTTGCGGACAGTGCGTATTCCAGACGTGCCTTCTGGCTGCTGACCGTCGTTTTCAACTGCTTTTTCATCTGCTTAAAGGCGTCGTATGCGGCTGCCGCCTTTGTCTCATCGTCCTTCTTTCCCGGCGCAGGCAGGTTCTTTAATTTCTTTCCGCTCTGGTCGTACACCTCCAAATCGAGCGCGGGCGTGATCATCACCTTGAAGGTGCGCTCTCCATAGTCAAAAGTCCGCTGCATTGTCTCATCAAAGCCAAGATTGGGCACAATGCGGTCTGAGAGCTCTTCGCGCGTGATGCCAAGCTCAGCGGCTGCAAATTCAAGCGCATCTCCTGCAGCGTTTTTGATCTGTCTGAACTTAAACTTTCTGGCGATGCTATCCACCAAAAGCAATGCACGCGGCGACGGGTTCAGCGCAAGCGCCTTCACTGCCTCCGCTGCGATCGCTCCCCGCGCCATCTGCGGCCACTCCTGAAGCGCATGCTGTAGCTTTTGAATGATTTCTTCTCCGCCGTGAATGGACGCCGCATAGAGCACCCAGCGTTTCTTGGCGTCTGAACCTGCCTCCATCCATTTGTCAAACAGCTCATTCACATAGCGGGCAAACTCAGCGGTATTTAACGCTTTTGCCAGCAGTATTGCATTTTTGTTGACACCGCCTTTCTCCTGAAGTGCATAACACAAAAGTACCGCCTGTAAATACGCCTCGGAAGCCTCCTCCCCTGTCGTTTGATGCACTGCGGAAAATGGTGTCGCATACGCCCACGCAAGACTTCTCTTGCGTCCGCCGCGGTGCACCTGCTCTACAAGCTCTTGTTCGGAGAGCGGTTTGCTGTCAGAACCGCTTTCTTCTATATTTAATGCCGCCTGCATCAATGCCAGCACCTTGGCGTTCTTTTCCTTGTCCATCGCCTGTAGCAGCACATCATTAAAACCGCCGCCCTTTTGCTGCCAATGGGTCAGGACTTGAACCGCCGTCTCCCGCTGCGCCGCTTTTTTTGCCTGTAACAGTATCTTGATATCCTCCGCCCATGCCGTCTGTTCATAGAGAATATCCAGCAGCGCGCCCTTCACAAGCTTTGAACTGTCCCCCGCATAGCCAAGGATTTCCTGTTTATTCTGAGCGGCATTCTTTTGCAGCACGCGCAGCGCAAGATACCGCCCCTCTGCCCCCGCCTGTGAGAAAGCGTCGAGTGTCTCCTGCCTTTTTGTGCGCAGATATTCCGCAAATACCTCCTCTGCCCCCTCCAGCACTGTCGAAGCTGCGCAGCCTGTGTAGTACTCTCCGCCCTTATAGAGCAGGGAAAACCCGAAAATCTGATGCACCATGTCGAGCTGTTCGCCGTCTAGCACTGCAAAAAGCTCTTTCACTCCGTTTGCGGTTCTCCTGTCCAGCTTCATGTAGCAGCAACCGCCGATCACCAGAAAGACCTTGCACCGGTTGATAAACTCCTGATCATTGCAATGTCTCTGGTATTTGTACAGCGCATTTGATGAGTGATACCCAAATTGCATTCCCTCCACATATTCCGATTCATAAGGATACAGCGCTGATACGGCACATTTTCCCCTCAAATACTCCTTTGCCAGATCTGCGTGCACTACATTTGGCACCAGCTCTGAGATCATTCGCTCATGATTGGGCTTCTTGCTGCCAATCACCTGCTGGTATAATGCGGGATTTTCCTGTTTCAGCAAATCTTTTAAAAACAAAACTGCCCCCTCCGCATCACATTCATGCCAGTATTGATGCTTGTAGCTCCTACTCACCGCTTGATACTGCTTTGCATTCAGCGCCCTGAGATAACACTCTGGATGCTTCGCAAGCTGCCGCTTTAGAATGGGCGTGCTCTCTGTAACTGCCGCCCAGCGGATATAGGTTTCCGGGTCGATTCCAAACAGTTCGTCATACTCTGCGCCGGCGGCTTTGATGCTCTGGCTCTCCTCCATATATGCGTAGTTGAGCGAGAACAGCGCCTCATTTGCATCGAAGGCAATGCACGCCCTGACAATATTGCGCAGTATGTCCGAGAGCCTGAAATTCAAGTATGCTGTGCTGCCGATAAATTGAAACAGTATCCAGAGCTCATTCTTTCCTTTGTTGCAGCCGCCCACACTGTCTGCCATATTTTTTGTGAGCTGCCCGCTGCGCACAGCGTCTACTACTTGTTGGTGCGCACCATATCCCTTTTGAACAAGCCATACATGAAGAACGCCCAGCAGCAGATTTTCATAGATCTCCATCAGCGCGGCATCTTCTTGGCTCATATCTGATGCGCTGTCAGCGTTCGGATACTTCACGCTAAAATACACGGACAATACATTCAGGGCATACCGCTGCCCTTCCTCCCCAAGAAGCGGCTCAACGAGACTTTTTAGCACCTCCGGGCTATTCTGTGCCATTTTCAACATATTCTGACGCTGTCCCGGTGTCAGTGCTTTTTCGCTGCTGTCCATCCAGAGCACGAACCTTTTATATAGCGCAAACGTATTATTTTTGATCACTTCACTCAGACACCTATGAAATACATTCACACAAGAGCCGTGTCCAATGGCGAACAATACATTGAACAGGCGCGTTTGAAAGGAAGTATTCATCAATTTTTCAACCTGCCGTGGTATTTCGTGTGATATGATGGCAAAACGCATCGGCTCAAACTGGTCCAGCACCTCGTCACCCGTCTCACCTTTCATGTACGGTATTGCAAGCGTGCGATTCTGCGTAGAGATATTCAGTTTTTCGAATAATTCCAGCACCTCCTGCACCTGCTCATTGTCTGCATTGATCATCATCATAAAATCCCCCTTTTACACAAAACTAATGTTTATCAGGTATGAACTCAAATCAGCCACGCGTCTTTGCGCCAGTCCTCATCGCGTGTCTGGCTCGATGCGGTCGCCTTGGTAAGCTGCAAGACAATCTCGCTGAAATACCGCGCCGGAACATCTTTTAACTCATATGCTTTCTCTTTGTCCGCCTCATCATAGACATAGCTGCCGCGCGCCACGCTGCCTGCCTTGTAAAATCGCACATCATAGACTGTCACGTCCTCGTCCATCAGACCGACATACGCGCCGGAAAAATGCAGTTCTACACCAATGCCAACCTCCGGGTCCTCGCGGTAATAGGTGTGAAATCCGCCTGCATCTTGCACAGAGCCGCGATACCAGCCAAGCCCGATCAGCTTGCCATTCAGAGAAAAGTCATTTAAGACATATCCGCCAAAACGCTCTAGGCTCTTGTGGTTTGCTTCCTCCTCGGTCCTGTCATAGACTGCCCTGTCAATCTGGTCGATGGGCTGCGTGATCTCATAGTCTGAAAGCTGCTCTCTCCACGCCGCCTTTTCCTCGTCTGTAAGCTCGATCGGATGTACAAGGCTGATGCGCGCGCCGTCTGGCAGCGTGTACTCCTCCTCGTCCTGCGTGTTAAAAGAGCCGTCCTCCATATAGCGGAAGCTCTGCACCAGCCGTTCGCCCTCATAGATTCCCCAGATTAAACCGATTGCAAACTGATGCATCAGTGGGTTTTTGACAAACAGGTTTGTCCAAGCCTCCACACCCCATTCCCGCTTTGCGGACAGTGCGTATTCCAGACGTGCCTTCTGGCTGCTGACCGTCGTTTTTAGCTGCTTTTTCAACTGCTTAAAGGCGTCGTATGCGGCGGCTGACTTTGTCTCATCATCTTTCTTTCCCGGCGCAGGCAGATTCTTTAATTTCTTTCCGCTCTGGTCATACACTTCCAAGTCGAGCGCGGGCGTGAGCATCACCTTGAAGGTGCGCTCTCCATAGTCAAAAATCTGCTGCATCGTCTCGTCAAAGCCGAGATTGGGCACAATGCGGTCTGAGAGCTCTTCGCGCGTAATGCCAAGCTCGTGCGCCGCAAATTCAAGCGCCGATACCGCAGCCGCCCTCACCTGCTTGAACTTAAACTTCCGCGCAATGCCGTCCACCAAGAGCAGTGCGCGCGGTGACGGGTTCAGTGCAAGCGCCTTCACCGCCTCCGACGCGATCGCGCCCCGCGCCGCCTGCGGCCACTCCTGTATGTGGTGCTGTAGCTTTTGAATGATCTCCTCGCCGCCGTGGATAGCCGCCGCATACAGCACCCACCGCTTTTTGGACTCCGCACCCGCCGCAAACCATCTGTCAAACAGCTCATTGACATAGAACGCAAACTCTGATGCCTCAAGCTCATCTGCCAGCAGACTGGCATTCTTATTGACACCGTTCTGGTCCTGCGATACATAGCACAAGAGAATTGCCTGCAAATATGCTTCCTCTGCCTCCGCGCCATTTTTGTCATGCACAATCTCAAAGGGCTGCTCATACGCCCACGCCAGACTCTTCTTTTTGCCGCCCTTATGCAACTGTTTTACCAGCTCCTCCTTCGAGAGCGCCTCCTCAGGCTGGTCGCTCTCCTGTATGTTGAGTGCGCTTTGCAGCAGCGCAAGCACCTTTGCATTTTTCTCCTTCTCCATTGCCTCCATCAACACCTGATGAAAATTGCCTCCATCTTGCTGCCAGCGTGACAGCACCTTCACTGCCATCTCCCGCTGCGCTGCCTTTTTTGCCCCCAAGAGTGCGGTAATGTCCTGTTCCCAGCCCTTTTGTGCACACAAAAACTCTAGCAGCTCCTCCTTAACCCGCTTTGCGCTGTCCGAGGTGTAGCTTAATATTTGCTGTTTATTTTTTTCTGGATCCTGCTTCATGACAAGCAGTCCCAGATAACGCCCGTCCGCCTTGGCGCCGGAAAATGCCGCAAGCGTCTCCTCGCGCCGCTCGCCATTCAGATAACGGGTAAACACCTTGACTGTCCCCTCCAAAAAAGTCCCCAAAGAACAGCCGATATCATTGTCATACGCACCGTAACATGCCGCAAAACCGCCGAGCTGGTGTGCGATATCCAGATGTTCATCACAGAGCATCTGGTAACACTGCTCGATCTGTTTGAGACAGTCATCCCACTCCTCCGCAAATGTTGTATGCTCTGAGCAGGTCAATACCATAAAAGCCTTGCAGCGGTTGAAGAATCCCTGATCATTGCAGTGTTCTTTCTGATTCTTCATATAATTGTGTGAAACATAGTTTCCTGAGTACTCCTCTTCATAGGGATACAATGCCTCGATACTGCCATTCCCGCGCAGATATTCCCGCGCAAGCTCTGCATGAGGTGTATCCTTTACCAGATACGCAATGACCGCCTCATAGTTCGGTGTTGCTACCGCAGCAGCATCATACAACTTTGGATTCTGTTTTTTGAGAAGATCCTTTAGATAATTAACTGCAACAATCGCGCTGTTCCATGAAGAAGCTTGCTTCGACAACAGGGATGTATATCCCCCCTCGTCCATCGCATTGAGATAGCTCTCTTGATTTTTTTCTAACTGTCTGATCAAAATAACCTCGTTTAGCTGATTGGCAGCCCAGCGGATATACGTCTCCGGCTCAATGCCAAGCACCTCATCAAGGTCACCAATATGAAGCCCTGTCTTTCTTCTGTCCGAAGCCATTCTGCAAATAAAATCTCCATTAGATAAAAGCATCCACTCTGCATTCACCGCCATACAGACCTTCGTGATGTTTTGCAGCACATCGGAGAACGGAAAGTTCATCATAGACATCGTGCAAATAAAGCAGAGCTGCCTGCGTGCTGGTTCGGCAAGATTATCCATCTTCACGCTGCTTAGCAGCGCTTCTGTAAGCTCGTGTGCGCGGAGTGCTGACATGATCTCCCCGCGCAGAGGTTTTGCCTGCTGTGCAAACCATTCATCAAGAAACGCAGTCATCTCCTCCTCATACGCCTTCATGAGCGCCGCATCTGCTGTCTCAATCTGATTTTTGGCGGCATATTTTTTGTAGAAATAAACTGACAGCGCTGTCAGGTAATACCTGTCACCCTCGCCTTTTAACCGGTCTAAAATTCCGACAAACGTGTCAGGTTTGTTCTGCACCATACTGAACAGATGATCTGTATCATACGTGTCCAGAGTTCCTCTGATCCTCATATAAAACTCTATAAATACCACCACTCGCTTATATAAATCACAGCCCGCCATACAGTCAGCGGCATTGCCATAAAACAGACAGGTGCAAGTATGATGTCCAATGGCATAAAGCACATTGAGAAACCGGGTGCACAGCGCTTTCGTCTCCTCCTTATCCTGCCAAACCATGATCGTGTGCATGTCGTTCATCACCTCGTAGGTGATTGTGGCAGCATAAAAATCAATCCGGTGAAACTGGTCTAACACCTCATCTCCTGCTATGCCGTTTATGTACTGCTCTGCCAGAACACGGTCCGCTTCCGGCACACCCCTTTTTTCAAGATAGGCGAGCATCGCGGTCACTGCCGCAGTCTGTTTGTTATCTGCATTTATCATCATAAGTACGTCCTCCTTATATTTTTTAATCCAACCCTGCATCCTTTTTCCAGTCCGTTTCCCGCTCTTCACTCGAAGCCGTCGCCTTCGTTAGCTGTAACACAATCTCACTGAAATATCTTGGCGGAACCTCTTTTAAATACAATGCTTTCATGACGTCCTCCCTAGGCTTTGCACAGCTTCTGCATGCCGGCTCGCCCGCCTTGTAAAATCCTGCCTCATAGACTGTCACGTCCTCCGCATTCCAGCCGATAAAACTGCCTGAGAAATGCAGTTTCACCCCCAGCCCGGCTCCGGCATCTTCGCGGTAGTAGGTATAAAAACTGCCCGCGTCCACCACAGCGCCGCGCGTCCAGCCAAGCGATGTCACCTTGCCATTCAGCGAGAGCGCGTTTAAGACGCAGCCGCCAAAGCGCTCCAGATACTTGCTGTCTGCCTCCGCCTCTGTCATAAGGTACACTGGCCTGTCAAGCTGCTCGACGGGCTGTGTGATCTCATAGTCTGCAAGCTGCTCCTTCCACGCCGCCTTCTCGCTGTCAGAGAGCTCTACTGGATGCACCAGACCAATTCGTGCCTGTTCGGGCAGCGTGTACTCCTGCCCCTCCTGTGTGTTGAAGGTGCCGTCCTCCATATAGCGGAAACTCTGTGCCAGCCTGCCGCCCTCATAGACACCCCAGATCAAACCGATTGCAAACTGATGCATGAGCGGATTTTTGACAAACAGATTTTTCCAATCCTCGACACGCCACTCCCGCTGTGCGGACAATGCGTATTCAAGGCGCGCTTTCTGACTCGAGACAGCCGCTTTCATCTGTTTTTTCATCTCCTTAAATGCCGCATATGCCTCCGCCGCCTTCTCCTCGTCATCTTTCTTTCCCGGCGCGGGCAGGTTCTTCAATTTCTTTCCGTTTTCGTCAAACACTTCGAGGTCGAGCGACGGCGTGAGCGTCACTCGGAACACGCGCGCGCCGTAGTCAACTGTCCGCTGCATGTTCGCGTCAAAGCCAAGGTCCGGCACAATGCGGTCGTCAAGCTCTTCGCGGCTGATGCCAAGCGCCTTTGCGGCATCGTCAAGCGCGCGCAGAGCGCCGTTTTTTACCTGCTTATGCTTGAATTTGCGCGCGATGTCGTCCACGAGCAGCAACGCGCGCGGCGATGGATTCAGCGCCAGCGCATGCACCGCCTCCGCCGCAATTCCACCCCTTGACACCTTCGGCCACTCCTGTATCTGGCGATACAGCTTCGGAATCATGTCCTCATTGCCATGAATGGACGCTGCATAGAGCACCCAGTCTTTTTTCGCCTCCGCGCCGGCTGCAATCCATTTGTCAAACAGCTCACTGACATAGACTGCAAACTCTGCCGCATTTAACTCCGCCGCAAGAAGCTGGGCGTTCTTGTCCATGCTGTGCCAAATCTGTTCCGCATAACACAATAAGACTGCCTGTAGATACTCCTCGTCCGCAAGCGTGCCATCGGTTTTGTGCACAGGGGAGAACGGTGTCCCATACGCCCACGCAAGCGTCCGCTTTCTGCCGCCTTGGTGCAGCTGCCTGACAAGCTCGTCCTTGGTCTGCGGTTCGTTTACCTTGTTCTCCTGCTTTATATTCAATTTCCACTTCAACATTTTGACAACATCGGCACTTTTTTCAGTTTCCAGCGCCTTCATCAACATCGCGCGGTAATCGCCGCCCTCCCCCTGCCATTTAGAGAGCACACAAATTGCTATCTGGCGCTCTGACGCTTTTTTTCCACTCAAAAGTTTGATGATGTCGTCCTCCCATTCCTTGTGCCTGCACAAAATCGTACAGAGTTCTCGAAACACGATGGAAGAGCTGTCCTTTGCATAGCGCAAAATTGTCTCCTTATACTTCTGTGCGTCCTGATCTAACAGGCGTATGCCCAGCGCGCGCGCCTCCGAGGGCGCATTGGAAAATGCGGCGAGCGTCTCATCTGGATTCTCCTGCAAAAATCTGGCAAAATGTTCCTCACCGACGTTATCAAGCATTCTAATTCTGCTGCTATAGCTTTGATTGTCTTTGGACAAGAGTGAGAATGCCTGCAATTGATGTGCACAGTCAAGCGCTTCGCTGTCAAGCGCTGCAAAATATTGCCTCAACTGTGTTTTATCTGCAAAAATATTCTGATACACACAATCCACACTCTCCAGTTTCCGCAGAATCAAAAACACAGTACACCGATTGAAAAATGCTTCGTCCTTACAATGCTTGCGATAGCTCTTCATCGCGTTACCGATCGAATAACGCCCATCTAAGAATCCATCTCCAAATTCTTTGTCGTAGGGATATAATTCAGAAACCTTGCAGTTTCCCCGCAGATATTCACGCGCCGTCTCCGCATGCGGCGTATCGGACACCAGACGGTTGATCATCTCCTCGTGATCTGGCTTCACATCCTGCACGACTTTTTGATATAATTTGGGATTTTCTTTTTGTAAGACATCTTTGAGCACGTTGAGCGTGTACTCCACCATGTCCGTTCCCCGCCACTGGGCACTGATCTTCCTCCTTGTATTCGAACAGATCTGAAGCAAGGCCTGACATTCATTTGGCTCTATCACCTTGAGATAGCTCTCTTGATTTTTGTGAAACTGCCGGGTCAAAATCACTTTGTAGTTTAACCACGCCGCCCAGCATATGTACAAGGTCGGCTCAATATGGAACACTTCATCAAAATCCGCCCCTTTCAGGTCAAGCTCTACGTGCGTATTGTCCTCCCTGTCATACCTGTCACGAAAAATACCACGAAGTGTCTCTTCTATATCGACAAAGGTCTCAAGTGTCTCCTCCACATTCATCACCATACATGCCCTGACAATCTCGAGCAGTACCCCTGAAAGCTGATAATTGCGATATGCCAGATTGCTGATCACATGAAAGCATTCCATCTCCTCCTTCCCAATCTGTCCGAACTCGATTCTTCCAATGATGTGACCTGCCGCTTTCCGTTCCCGAAGCGCTGCGACGGCTTCCTCATGTGTCGTACAGCCCTGTCCCGCAAGCCACGCATCAAAACTCTTTAACAGCATCTGCTCGTATTCCTCCATATAGGCTGTATCTTCTTTTGACAAAGATTCAGACTTCTCGTACTTTTTATAAAAATACAGTGCCAGCAGCATTGCTGCATAGAGTTCATTTTCTTTTTTTAAATCTGAAACTGCATCGAGCAAACGCACGGGGTTATTCTCCACGACGCTCATGATATGATCGTTTGCTTTGTTTATCAGAAAATTTGCATGTGACCTATAGCTGCAAATCAGAACGTGCAGTCTTTTATAGAGTGCGCATTCCTCTATTTTGTCATAAGTATAATTCCAGAACAGCCCATTGCACGAACCGCGTCCGATGGCGTAGAGCACATTGAAGAAACGCACGCCCACTGCCCGCTTGTTCTCTTTTTCAATTTGTTTTGTGACGGCACGCGCCTTTGTCTCGAACTGATACGACAGTCTTGATAAATCCTTGCGCTCAAACTGGTCCAACACCTCGTCGCCGACCTCCCCGCTCAAATAGCTTTGTGCCAGTTCGCAGTCTTGCTGCGAGATCTCTAAATCCTTTAATATCTCTATCATTTTGCTAATTTGTCTGCTGTTGGGATTTGTCATGATTGTGACTCCTTTCTCTTTGCATACATTTGAATTTTTATCCTGCGCATCTGCCGCTAATCTTGGCACTCCGCCCCGCTGCCATAATAAGCAATCCCCTTATCCAGCTCAATCTTCTCCTCACATAAATCTATATACAAACTCAGTTTTGTATAGACGCCCGCGAGTCCGTCCAGTGTCCCTTGTGCCCGTATCTGATGGCGGCGCATTTTCAAGCCGTCGGCAAGCTGCGTAAGCAGCGCAGACAGCAGTTCCATGCCGTATGCCGCTGTCTGCTTTGCCATCGCATCAAACGATTTGAGGGTGCTGTCATGCACTGTGTCAAAACCGCTCTGGTACAAGTCCTCCATAAGATTTTTGATGTCTGACAACAGCCGCTGTAAAGCATCTTCCCTGCTGACAGTTTTTATTCCAGCCCTTTCCATTTGGCTCACCCCCTTGTCAAATGTCCGTCTCCTGCAACTCTCTTTTTCCGAAAACAGCAATCGGATATAGTTTTATTCTGCCGTCCTGCAAATAAATCTTTCCAAAAAAGCATGGCAGATTTTCGTCCGTAATTTTTTCGAGATAACGGATTCCCTCCGCCTCGTCCTTGGAGTAAGTGATCTCGATCACCACCGCTTTGCCTGCCTCGTCATAAAGCTTCATGCGAAGTTTTTGTTCCGTATCTGAAAAGACTGCCGGGTCACAGGAGGAAGGCCGCAGGATCACCAGCTTTGTCTGTGCAGCCTCTTCTTCGCTGGAATGGTCTGCCTCCTCCGCGCCAGCTTCTCTGGCTGCACAAAACATTTCTTGAAATAACTGTGCAAAGTCGCGATAGTACCACTTTCCCAAAAGCTGTGCGGTAAGCGGGTTTTTGCTGTCCCGCTCCCTAATCAGGCGCCCCTTTGTCTCCTTGCTCGATGACAGGCGCCCCCTGCTGTCACTCTTGGCATGTTCTAAATGAAACTGGCAAGCCGCAAGCTCTCGAAATGGCACTGGAAGCCCCCACGGCGTCTCCTGCGTATAACGCTGACCGCCATAATTATATAAACTTTGCTCTTTCTCATAAAAGACAGGTCTTGCCTGCGTATATGTATACCACCGCTTTGTCGTCTCCTCCAAGAAATAGACCGTATCGCCCTCATAGCCGCTCTTGCTCACAAAGTGTTCCAGCGCAATCCCAACTAAGTCCAAATCAAGCGCAGGCGTATATTCTGAGCGGAACACGCCCGCCAGCGCAGACACCTCCAAAGCATTCTGCGCCTGCGCCAAGCGTTCTACATTGCGGTATAATCTCGTGATCTGGCGCATGAGGTTTTGTATGCCAAGCGTTGCCACCCGCTTCATGTACTTTTGGTAAGAATCCTGCAAACGCCGCCAGTCACTCTCAAAATTAGCCAGTTTCGCATTGTGGCTGATCACTGCCAGACGTTCCATGCGCTCTGTCACATCATCTGCTGTTCTGGACAAGCCCGTATCGAAAAGCTCCTCGAGGACGGTCCGCATCTGTGACGCCGCTTCATGCACCTGTTCCATATCATAGTCTGCCGCTGTGCCCTCTGTCTGTTCTAAATCTTGGATACCCAACTGCCCTGATTCCAGCTTGCACCACAGCACTGCCTCCGCCTTGTGGACGCAAAATTCCTTTTTGTGGCAGGTGCAGGTTGCGTGTTCTAACGGAAAGAGCAGCTTGACGGTCATGGACTTTGCAATTGGCTGCACGGTCACGACACTAGAATACGTAATTTGGGGTTTTCTGCCTGTCTTCGCAGCGCCGATCACCTCCTGAATCCGCCTCGTGCCCAGACTTTTGCAGAGCTTTGCAAGTGGGTAGTCGGCAATCTGCTGTGCCACTTTTTCAATCATTGTGGCAGCTTCTTTCTCCGCTTGCACAGTTTCGTTTGAGGCGGCGGTCTTATTTTCCACAGCTTCACTTGTCGCGACGGCTGCATCAGCCTCCACAGTTTCGTTTGAGGCGGCGGTCTTATTTTCCACTACTTCACTTGCGGCGAGGGCTGCCTTCATGGCAAGGATTCCCTGCACAACATGGCGGCAGATGCTTCTTGACGGGCATGAGCAGGTGCTCTCTCCGAGTGGCAGTCTGATTTGCACCGTCTCCTCCCCGACCGTCAGTTCAAGCACCTCTTCTGCTGCAAACGCCATATCCTGAAACTGCTTCGCTGCCGCTTCCTGTAAATTCTGCCCTGCTGCCATACACGGAATCGTCTCTAAATCCTTGTAGGCGCGCTTCACAATCCCCTTGTTGGAAATGCCCGTCAGATAATCGTCGTCAATCTCGCCAAATGCCAATTGCCAGTCACTCATGCTCTCCTCCTCCTATGTTATAACCCGTGCTATAAAATCCGACAGCTCTTCCGGTGTCATCGCACCGACAGAAGCCCCCATATCGGCAAGCACTGCCGCTGCATTTCTGTCATAATTCGGCACCGCAGCATGGTCGAGTGAGGGCAGTACAATCAGCTTCGCGCCGCTCTCGATAATTCCCTGACACGCCTGATACATTCTGCGGTAGCCGCAGCCTTCATAGAGGTCTGTCACCAGCACCACCATCGTCCGGTGCGGCATCTGGATTAGCTGCGCACAATATCCCACTGCACCGCCTATGTCCGTTCCGCCGCCAAGCTGCACACTCATGAGTGTCTCGACAGGGTCACTCACATAGTCGCTTAAATCCACCACACTGGTGTCAAAGATGACAAGCTTCGTGTCCAGCATCGGCAGTCTGGCAAAAATGCCTGCCATGACCGCGCTGTGAATCACCGAATCCAGCATAGAGCCGCTCTCGTCCACGCAGATAATCACACGCCATTGATTATACTTTTTCATGCGCGCACTGAAATACACTTGTTTCAGCACAAGCTGCTTTGTCTCTGTGTCATAATTTTTCAGATTCCTGCGGATCGTCTTGCTCATGTCGATGTTTCGTATGGATTTTACTGGACTGCTGACACTGCGGTTTAGTCTGCCGGAAAAAGATTTTTTCATCCCCTGCTCTAGCTTCTTTGTCAGCTCATCGGCTACCTTGCGCACCACCTCACGCGCAAGCGTGAGCACCTCGCCCTTCATCATGTGCTTTAACTGCATGACCGTCTTTAGTAGCTCCTTGTTTGGTTCCAGCCTGCGCAACACTTCTGGATCGGTCAAAAGCTCCGTCATTTGATACTTTTCCAGCGCGTGACGCTCCATGATTTCCACTGTGTTTCGCGGAAAAAGGGTCTTGATCTTTGTCAGCCAGTGCGGCACGGTGAGCTGTGAAGCGCCACTCCCGCCTTTCCTGTCCTCCCTGATTTCCTGCTCCTCCCCGTACTCTCTTGAATACAGGTAGTCCAGCACTTCCTCCATCTCCATCATTTTCAGGCTTCCCCCTTCAAAGGGAATCTGATCCGCCGCATACTTTCCCAGCACCAGCCGCCAGCGGTTTAATATTTCCTGTTCATCTGCCATGATCTAATGATTTCCTCACCTTTCGCACATTATTTTATTGTCCCCAAAAGTTCCCGCGCGTACTGGTCCAGCTCTTTTCCATAGGTATACCACTCCGGCAGTATCTCTGCGCGCTCCATCAGCTCGCGCCCGCTCTTATGATGAAGTCCGGCTGCCTGTTTTGCGATCTTGTCCGTCTCGGCTGGCGTAAAATAGGCAAACGCCATTCTAAGCTGCGGCAGCAGCTCCATAAATTCCGCCTCCTCCACCTGACCGAGAAATACATCAATCATCTCCAGCATACTGCGCTCTATCAGCATCAAATCCTTTGCCGTAAAGAACAGTCCCCTGAAAAAGACCGCCGTCTTTAGCAATTGTTCTTTGGTACCTGTCAGATACCCGCGGCATACCTCGCCGACCGCCTGCGAATCCTCCCTGCCGCCGCCATAGAGGATTCCATGGATACAGCCGTTTAGTCCCGCATGAATCTGCATATCCTCCTGCATGATCTGCAATGCCTCGTAGAAGTCCCCGCGCTCGTTGTCGTACTCCTGCCCCTTTCTGCCCGTGATCTGATACAGCAATTTCAGCGCATTCATGCCATCGTTGAGCGCGTCATCGTTCATTCGTGTGATGCTTGGAAGGAGTGTCACCAGCTTTCTGACACCGATGTGCAAGAGCTTGTCAAATCTCAGCTCGGACTCATAGAGCGCCCCCAAATCCTCCATCATTGTGAGCGATTTGAGCGCATCTGCAATGGAATAAAAATCCATATCCTTTAATATCAATTCATGCACGCGCTCGTACACCTTTTCAAGCTGGCTGGAAATCCCCATCTCAAACACCTGCGTCAGAAGGACTGCCGCCCTGTCCGCCTTCGTATCCTGCAAGAGCTGCTCCTGCACAATGCTGACAATCGCCTCCTCCATCGTCGCGCCATGCACAGACACATCAATCAGGGCGGCAAAAACCTGCGCATTGTATTTGTATTTCCAAATCTCCCGAATAAGGCTGCGGTCTTTTCTCAATTGCAGATTTGGTCCCTTTAGGCGCTTTGCAAAGTCCGTCTGCAAAAACACCAGCCGGTGAAAAAACGTGCTCATGCGCCTGTGCTTTTTGCTGGAAAAAATAGAGAGCGCCACTTCTTTTTCCAGTGTGCTGTCTGTTTTAATCCCCAGTGCGCTGCACTGATTCTGAAAATCTAAGACAATCGGCGGCACATCTGCGAGCGTGCTAAGCGCCCCTGAACCCGTCCCTGTCATCAGGCGCCGCAGCGTGCGAAGCGGCAGATCTGACGAGAGCGTGCACTCTCCTTTTACATAGGAGGACAGCACAGCATCTTGCAGCTCATATGCCCCCGGCTGCGGCTTCCCGCGCAGGCTGCCAAGCCCCTGCGCCATCTGCCATGCACAGATTTCATCATAGGTGGAGAGCGCACCGTCCTCCTTGCGCACTGATTTGCCCGTGGAGATCAAAAAACCAAGTACCGCCTCCTCATAAGGATTCGGCGTCTGCCTGTCGATACCCTCCCATATTTTTTGATAAAATCCTGTGAAGGGCATACCGCTTGCATACCCGTTCAGCGCGTCCGCAGACTCCATCGAATACGGCATGAGATACACGCTCTCGTCCTGCCCCGGCACATAATGTTCGATATGTTTTGCATACTTTACAGTCTCCTGCCACTGCGCGTCTGACAGGCGCTCGCGCAGTCCCGGCGTGTGGAAGCCACCCGTTATGACAAGGATACGCTTCGATTTGCCGCTTAGGATCTGCAAGGCAATCCGTGCCGCCATGTGCTGTTCTCTCGCCAGACACCCCTCACGCTGCAAGGCTTCTTGGGGTGTATTTTCTCTCGCAAGCGCACAGTATGTATTCAGATGTGAAAACCAGAGCGCACTGTCCTCATAGATGCCGTTGATCTCAAAATATTTTTCCCAAAACTCATCAAAGCTGCGCAGCCCTGTCTTTTCACACAGGCGGTCGATATAGTCATTTCGCGCGAGCAGATAGTCGTCATTGTAGTTGCGCGGTGCCTCTCCCCCCATGAACTTCTCCGCAGACGCCGCCAGAATGTCCCCGTATGACAAGTCTATAAATGACATGTATGTCATATTTTTGTGTGCCTCGCGCAGTGCGGTAAGCTCCGGTGAATAGTCCAGAAATGGATAATAGCACTTGTAATGCTGCTGTTCCTCCGAGATTTTTTTCGCCTTGTCATGATAGGCATAGTAGATTGCAAACGGCGCGCGCGTGTCGCTGTGCACCATGACTGGCAGCAGCGTATTGGCGTTGTCTGGTCCCTCTACGAGAACGGCATCTGGCTTCCACTGCGCAAAGATCTTTTTGATATGGCAGGCGCACGCCGGACTGTGATGACGCACTGGAATCAGCATTATTTCAGCCATTTCCTCGCTTCGTAATATTGTCTCCATAATCCACCCTCTTTATCGCTCTTTGCGCGTACTACTGTGTTGAAATATCCCTTCACTTTCTCCAGATCGTCCTTGTCCTCCTTCGAGATTGCACCGACAAGGTTCTGGACAAGACACTCCACGTCAAGATGTTCATCACCGTAGTAGTATCCCGTGAGCATCGTCTGGTAGTAGACGGACACCGCCTCCGCCGTGCTCATCACTGCGTTTGGCTTGTCAATCCGGTGCCCATAAGACGATACGCCCTCGCGCAGCTCGTGATACGTGGACGCAAGCAATTCTGCGACGTCCTCGTCCGCCCTCATCGCAATATGATTCTCCTCCGCAAGCATGTTGACTTCATTTAGGATAATCTGCTTCTCCAGCGATACCTTGTTCACTGGCATGACTGTCTCAAAGTTAAAACGCCGCTTGAGCGCACTGCTCATCTCATTGACACCCTTGTCCCTCGTGTTTGCCGTCCCGATCACATTGAAGCCGGGACGCGCAAACAGAAAGCCGTCATCACCCAGCTCTGGCACATTCAGCACCTTGTCACTGAGCACACTGATCAGGCTGTCCTGAATCTCTGCGGGTGTCCTCGTGATCTCCTCAAACCGTGTGAGGATTCCCTTTTCCATGCCCACGTAGAGCGGTGCGGGCACAAGCGCCTCCCTGCTCGGTCCCTTTGCGAGCAAAAGGGCATAATTCCATGAATACTTAATCATATCTTCTGTCGTTCCAGCCGTTCCCTGTATGGTGTTTTTGCTATTTCCGCTGATTGCGGCAGACAAGAGCTCAGACAGCATGGTCTTTGCCGTTCCCGGCTCACCGACCAGCATCAAGCCGCGGTTTCCAGCCAGTGTGACAATGCATCGCTCGACGAGCGCGTCATTTCCGAAATATTTTTTCTTGATCTGATAAGACTTTCTTTGATATTTGACCGGTTTGTCGCTGCCTAAGATAAAGGTGCGGACCGCCTTTGGCGACATCTGCCAGTTGTCCGGTTTTTTCTCGCCCTTATCGGCGTTTTTGAGCGCTTCCAGCTCTGCCTGATAGCGCACCTCCACAGGGGGTTTGATTGTTTCCTGCATCTTCTCATCCTTTCTGTATCATTGTAAGAAATTGTTTCATTTCCTAATCAGTTGTTTATATATTCTGCAAATTTTCTGAATAATCCTGTTCTTTTATTGTATCACAGTTCCTGAGCAGTGTGAAGAAATAACTGAAAATTTAGAAAACGTTCAGAAAAAATGTTACTGGAACAGAGTGAACAGTAACAAACAAAGCGGCGGCACAAAAACAAGGAGTCCTCCCACTAAGACTCCCTGTCACATAGCGCTTACAATATACACATTCTCATCATTTACCACCACAAACTGATGTTTCCTTTTCTCCAGCACACTGCCCTCGTTCACAATCTCACACGCGAAATCTTTGTACGCGGACTTCGTGTGCGAAAATCCCCTGATTTTTGAATCCATCGGGTAATAGATTATGTTGTTGCTGATGCAGGGCGCATTGAGCGGCCCGCCGTACTTGATCTGGTCTGTCTCGAACACCACCTCCCTGTCCTTCACAATATATGTCCTGTAGTTTGCTGCGCTGTCCTCTAAGATTAACAGCCACTGGGACAAGACGGCGTCATAGTGAATCCCATAATTTCTGACATCTGTGTCATATTTTAATTCAATGTGCACTCCGTTTACCGTGATCACGAGTTTTCCAGCGTATACATTCACAAGACAGTACTTCCCGCCCTTGACTTCAAAGTACGCCGTATTGCTGCACTTGCACACAGACCGGATACTATTCCCCTTTTCTAAGACCGTCATGTCCTTCAAGGTATTTTGCCTAGAAAGAAAATAGACATGGCTGCCCTCCACAACAATGCGGGTCTTATATTTTTTCTCAATTGTGTAATCCTTTCCTGAGTGGACTACAAACGCCTCTGCAAAGTCCTCAATGCAGGTTCCCTCCGATGTAAAATAATACCGGACGCCATACTGCGCTTTTATGGTCTTTCCCAGACGCACATCTACAACGTAGTCCATTTGGTTCAGATACAGATTCTCATCAAACACCATCTTCACCCTGTCTGCCGGAAGCAGCGCCGTCACCCGCAGTCCGTCCTTCACACCCCTGCACTGAGGCGTCACTTGCAGGCGGGCATTCTGGTCACACAGCGGGCAGGAGGTATACTTTCCATAATAGTATTCCCTGTCGGCATCACAGAACCTGAGCGTATGCAGCATGTCTGCCAGCTCTCCTGACAATTCCCTGCTCTGATTCAGGAAAATCCGCTGTAAGGCACTGATTAACGCAGGCGACAGATTCCGCCATGATTTGACAGTCTTTGGAATCCTGACGGCTGGATTATCAATGACCGAGATGCCGTTCTTCATGCGGTCTATGAGATTCCTGTCCGGCTCCATCGTCCCGCCAAATGGGTGAATCCGCGTCAGCAGTTTCCATGTAAGAACTGCAAAAGCATAGGTGTCTGTCTCTGCGCTGAACGCATTGCTGCACAGAAGCGGGTCCCTGAACAAATCCATCGCAACCTCACACGCTTCGTTCTCCACCGCCCAACTGTCACAGTCTATGAAATATATGTTCAACTGCCTGTCAAACAAAATATTGCGGTCATTGAGGTCGCCGATAAAAATGTGCTGTCGATGCAGGCACTCCATGACAGACTGCACTTTGACCAGCATGGTTAAAATATCTTTTGTCGTGATATGATTTGCCGTCACAAACTTGCGGTTTGCAAGCAGCCGCATCTCCTCCCCCTCCACCTGTTCCATCGAAAACCCGATCAAGTTTCCCCTCTGGTCCACAACAATCTGCTGGGGACAGACCACTTCCGGCGGCAGCGCATTGTCTCGTGCCTTCTGCATTAAGAGCTGTATCTTTCGCTGTTTGGATTGCAGATTGACCGCGGGTTTATATATTTTCAATAGCTGTCCCTGCTCCAGATAAATAGCGCCCTCTCCGCCCTCTGTGAGCGGAACTCTGCCTGTGCTGTCAAACACAAGGTTTGACGTCTTCTTAAAAAACAATTGTGATATCATCTCGAAACACCCTTTGATTGCGGTTGATAAACCGCTTGATCTTCACTGCACTGCCTAACTTCAAAAGCGCCGTAAACGCTTCCTTCAACTGCGTATCCTGCGACTTGGCGATATAGCGCAGCCCGTCTGATGCAATGCCCACCTTTTGATACTCTTTTTTATGAAACACTTTTTGTCTGAGAACCACGCCATTTTTATAATGGTTCAGCTTTGATGCATCGCAGAAATTATAGGCATAATACTGCGGATACTCCCCGTCACTTAGTTCCATGAAATGAAGCTTTCCTGCCGTATCCTGCAAAAGAATGTATCCGTCTCCGCTGTATGTCACAAGAAAGTCCTCCTCCCGCTCTGTGACCTCCAGAATCGTAAAGCACAGATAATTTCTGACGGCGTCCGCCGACTGTCCAAATATCCCCACAAGCATTTGAAAAATCTGCTGTGTGCTGTATCCTAGATTTGCCAGATGGCAGTATGCCTTTGCCCCGACTTCGCTGTGTTCTCCCTCCGAACAACCATCGCACACAAGTTTGATAGTCTCATTTTCCAGACCGCAATCCTGACAGTTTCTGCCGTAGTCCAGATGCTGTGCGCCAATCTTATTCACCACCATCGTACACGCTCCATTCTACCTATTCAGATCTGAAAAAAGTCATCTCCATCTGCCATCACCGATTTGGAGGACTCGATGACCGATTTTGACAGACAGTCAAATGCTCTGCGCAGCTCACTCGCTGAGCTTGTGACATCGAGGATATTGCAGAAGCCCAAATCCTTTGCCACCGTTGACGCCGCGCCGCCAAAGCTGATAAACGCTGTCGTGATCTCCTCCTGATTCAGATAGGCGATACAGTCCTTTGCCTGCGCGAAGCTGCTTTGGGACGAGTTATCCTGCCCGTCGCTAAAAACTGCAAACACCGCCTTGACCCGCACGCCCTGCGCCTTTAGAAACTTTCTGTATTCTCTGAGCTTTGCTGTTCCACCTGTGATTGCATCATACATCGCCGTGCAGCCGCCAGCCTGAAATGCCGTGTCAAATTCCGAGATTCTCTTGTAGCCGCCAATGGTGATCGTGTCCTCAAAATCAGCCCGCGCGACTAAGATTTCATCTGCTTCTTTCGCACTTGAAAGCGCGTTTTGAAACTCATTTAAGCTGTGCTTCATGTCCTGCTGAAAGACAGACATGGAACCAGATTTGTCAATTCCCAGAAATATCAGATTAATATTCTCACTGTCAATCTCCTCCACAGAGGTGTTTTCAATCTCAATTTCGTCTAAGCCGTCTATCTCAAATACATTCCTATCATATTCCATTCTCTGTATCCTCCTGTTAATTTCTATTCTTATATCGCGCCAGCCGCAGCCGCGAAGCGGCATATTTCTCAGTTCAAGATTTTGTCTGTGCTCTTTGCGATCGCTACCTGATACTTCCTCTTAAATGTCTCAAACGCGCTGTCCGTCACTTTCTCAAAGCCGGGAATCGGTGACATGCAATCTTCCAGTATATAAATCTTTCGCGTGATTTCTGGTCTGTTCTCATAGTATTCAAGAATCTGCTGAATGCTCTCCAGCACGCAGTGGCTCTTGGCTTCCCCCGCGATCACAATCTTGTCATACTGTTCCAGTTTATTGAGAAAATCCAGATTGATGTAGCCTTTTGTGTCATATTCTGGCTTGATCACACCGTACATCTCAGACAGCGGGTCCTGCCCTTTGACAAGCCGCTGTACGATGGCTTTCTTGGCGACAGAGTGGAAATAGACCATGTTGGCAAACTGATTTTCCAGCGCGCAGCCGACTGTTCCCTGAATGCAGTGATATGGCCAGATGCAGAGGGTCTTTTTTCCATCCTGTTCAAGATGCCCGACATAATCCCTTGACGCGATCGGATTGATGATTGCCTTCCACTTCCCGCTGTCCAAGTCCGCCAGCGTGACCGTCGTGTACGGCGCTGGATTGCTGCCCTGCTCGTCAATCCACCAGCAGGGGTGAAAGATCTGATGCGGCGTGTGCGTGTCGATGGAAACTGCAATATTCGAAATCGCGTCCATATTTTCATAGATAAAGCGGGTCATGCGCTCTACATCACCGTGTGCCCCGGGAACTCCCAGCGCCCCCTTTTCCATGAAATCCTGCTGCACATCAATTCCAATAAACAAGACCCGCTCACGGTTCTGTCTTGATGGAATGAGCTGCTCATCATTTGCCCGTTTCAAGAGCTGGTTCAGCGTGATGGGATTTTCCGCTTTTCCGATGGCATTTGTATTTACGATCTCTGTATACTTTGTATTCATAATAAGTACCTCCTGTTCTTATAGACGAAATATTTGGTTGCGAAGTGTTATTATCTTTATGATATTATTTATTTGATAATAAGAATATAGCACGAACAAACAGAGATGTCAAGATGTTTTTATCAAAAAGATAAAAAGATTTATTTTTTATACAAAAAGAAGCCGTGCACGAAATCTATCGTACAACAGCCTCTTTTCTGTCCGAATATGGTATCCAATTCCTAATCTTCCAGTGTTTGCTGCAAATTATCGGCAACCTTTTGAAGTTTTTCCTTTGCCTTTCCCTCCTCCATTGTTTCAAGAACTTCTTTTATATCATCAAGTATAAATCTTATTAAAGTCTAATTAACGAAGCGCATACGCCGCGCCCTCATACCCAAGATACTTCACCGTATTCAGATCAATCGCCTCCACATGCTCCGCCGCCTCCACGACTGGAATACACTTCCCTTTTCTGATAAAAAGCGGCACCTCGTTCAAGGCAACCTCGACATAGTGCGTCCCCTGCGGCAGAATCTCCTCATAGATTGTTCCATCTGGCATAAACTTGACAAACTTCATCTCCTCCGGCAGATACACCGTCCTGCCGCTCACATTCTGCGTATAGACTGGTGCAATCATCGCCTCGTCCCCGAGCAGCAGCTGGTCCTCCGTCTCCACTGCACGCCTGTCATTGGGAAAGTCAAACCCAAGCGGTCTGAAATACATCTCACCACACTCTGCCGCCTTTACATACACACTGTACAAATATGGTATCAGCCGGTAACGCACGCCGACCACATGCCGAAAATCCTCGATCTGCTCAAACTGATAACACTCCTGTTCTCTTGTGCCAAGCGCAGTGTGATTGCGCATCAGCGGCGTGAACACGCCAAGCGCCAGCCAGCGCAGCAGCAGATCTCTCGTCGTGTCAGCGCCAAACCCGCCAAGATCGGCACCAGTATACAAGAAACCGCACATATTCAGTGACGGCAGCATTTTGAGGTTCAACAGAATATGCGACCACCACGACTGGTTATCTCCAGTCCAGATGCCGCCGTAGCGGTGCATTCCAATGTAGGAGGAACGCGAGAACAGCAGCATGTTTTTGTCCGGCGCAATTTTCCTGAGCGCCTCACCAGCCGCTCTTGTCATATTATAGCCATACAAATTATGCACAAGGTCATGGCGGACCATCGTTCCATTGACGTTGTGATAAAACCGCTTGTAATCCTCAGGATTATTCTGAATCCGCTCGAGAATCCCCCGCGCCTCAAACGGTATCGCATCGGGATTGTCAACCATCGCATCCGCGCCAAACGTTTTCACATGGTCCGAAACAGCCTGATTTAAAGCCCGAATGCCCTCCTCTGAATAAAAGATTGCCGGCTCATTCATGTCATTCCAGAAACCATCGATGCCAAGGCTTGTCAGCAGCTCATACTTTCCGCCAAACCATGCCCTCGCGTCAGGATTGAGCACATCGGGGAAATGCGTCCAGCCCGGCCAGACCGCCGCCACAAACGCCGAACCGTCCTCGCGCTTACAGAAATACCCTTTTTCCAAACCTTCCTCATAGATCTCATAACCCTTCTCAATCTTTACCCCCGCATCAATAATCGGAATCAGATGAATCTTCTCCTCCTTCATCTTCTGCACAAACTGCTCAAATGCCGGGAATCGCTCTGCATTGACCGTAAAATCCTTGTAATCCTGCATATAATCAATGTCGAGATACACCATGTCGATTGGCAGCTGATGGTCCCTGTATCCCCGCACAACACGTTCAATATCCTCAGCCGTCTTATACCCCCATCGGCTCTGTCCAAAGCCAAACGCATACTTCGGCGCAATATAGCTTGTGCCGATCATCTTTCGAAACTGCTTCACCACATCATAGGCACTCTCACCTGTGATTACATACAGATACAAATCTGCGCGCTCACAGGACACCGTGAGCAAATTCTGCTGCGTATATCCAATATCAAAACTGATCGTCGCAGGGTAATCAAAAAAGAGCCCTACGTGCTGCTTCCCCGACACTACGATAAAGTTGTGTGCGCCGTAAAGCGATGTCTTGTCCTCCGTGTGATGCGGATCATCTGTACAGTTGCTCACATACCTGTACCCCCTCTTGTTGATACCGCGGTTTGCCTCCCCCAGTCCATAAATGACATCCGTGTCACTCATCTGACACTGGTAACAAAACCCCTTCTCCACAGAAATCTCACCGCACGCAAGAGCTCCTGCAAACGCTTTTGCCGGAATCTGCGCTGTCACCGCCTCCGTCTCAAACGGACTGCCAAACACATACTTTTCTACCATGATAAAATCCTCCTTCTATATAAAATACTACTTTAATATACGAACGCCTTTCGAAATGCCGCTGCCACCAGCGCCGACGTGAGAAGCTCAGCCGCCGGAAATGCCAGCCAGACCCCATTCATGCCAAACAACGCCGACAGCACAAGGGCGCAGATGATGATTGCGACAAACCCTCTTGAGATCGATGCTGCAAATGCCCACCCCGCCGATTCCACCGCACTCAGAATCCCCGTTCCTACAATATTAAAGCCCGCAAACAAAAAACCAATAAAATACAGGCGCAGACCCGTCACCGCATACGCCGTAAGCGCGGCATTTTCCTCATGGTTAAACACCGCTGTGATTGGTTCTGCCAAAGCCCACACCACGCCAAGAATCAGTACCGCCATCACCAGTGCTGCACAAACGCCAAGTCTGACCACCTTTCTGACCGATTCTGTCTGCCCCTTGCCATAATAGTCACTCAAAAGCGGCTGTGACCCTTGCGACACGCCGTTAAAGACCGCCGCTGCCACCAGCGATGTATTGGCGACCACGCCGTATGCCGCCACCCCGACATTTCCGGCAAGCTTCAAAATCAGCATATTAAAGACAACCGTCGTCACCCCCGATGAGATTTCTCCGACAAAGGCAGAAATGCCAAGCTGGCAAGCCGCAAACAGCCGCTTCGCAGAAGGCACTGCCCACCGAAACACAATGGTGCTCTTTTTGGACAGCAGGTGCACACAGCAGATTGACACGCCAAGCACTGGCGACAGCGCCGTTGCCAGTGCCGCCCCTCTCATGCCAAGCCCGAGCGGAAACATCAGCACATAGTCAAAAACCACATTGAACAGACTGCTGCAAAGCGTCGCAGCCATCGCGACAGAAGGGGCGCCGTCATTGCGCACAAACGCATTGCAGATATGATTCCACATAAAAAACGGTGAAAACATCATAAAGATTGCCGTGTAATCCTTTCCCACCGCGACAATCCGTTCATCGCCGCCAAGCAGCGCGACTACCTTCTCCGGCATCAAAATGCCGACTAAGATAAAAACAATGCCAATTGCCAGTGCCCACAAAAGTGCATTGGAAAAATACAGCTCCGCGTCCTTGTCCTTCCGCGCCCGCAGGATTTTGAACCGGATTGCAGAACCGACTCCGATCATTGCGCCGATGGCAAAAATCAGGCTGTACACCGGCAGGACGAGATTGAGCGCCGTGATCCCGTCCGCCCCCTCCGCCAGCGATATAAAAAATGTGTCCGCCAAAATATAGATCGAAATTCCCAGCATTCCAAGGATATTCTGCGACACGTATCTTGTAAAAAGCTTCTTCTCAGACATTATCATTCCTCCAATATGAAAAGAATACCCTCTCGAACACCACTATGTCAAGCACAATTACTACTTTTGCGATACGCTTTTGCACATCGAAATAAAAAGTCCTTCTCAGAGAAAGCAAACACACATTCTATCCATCTTATACAAACATGTGAAATATTTGTCAAACTCTTGTGAAAATTGGAAAAATATGGTAAATTTAATAAATACGAAAGAGGTGGTGATTACAACGAAGCGAAAATATGCCAGTCAGAATGTGTATGATGCACTACAAAACAGATTTCACTTTATCTTCAAAGAATTTGACAATATCTTTGTCTCCTTCTCAGGTGGGAAAGACAGTGGTCTTTTATTGAACCTGACGTTGGATTTCCAAAAAAAATTTTACCCAAATAAAAAAATCGGTGTCTTTCATCAGGATTTCGAGGCACAGTATTCTGCCACGACTGACTATGTAGAACGAACTTTTACACGCATTGCGAAAGATGTCGAGCCATACTGGGTATGTCTCCCCATGGCAACACGGACGGCACTCAGCAACTACGAGATGTTCTGGTACCCGTGGGATGATACCAAGGAAACTGCATGGGTACGTCCTATGCCAGACTATCCCTATGTGATCAATATGAAAAATAATCCAATCACAACTTACCATTACCGTATGCATCAGGAGGATCTCGCAAAACAGTTTGGACGATGGTACCGTCTCTCTCATGGCAATCAAAAGACCATCTGCCTGCTTGGCATCCGCGCAGACGAATCCATGCAGCGCTACAGTGGTATCTTAAACCGCAAATACGGCTATGACAACACCTGCTGGATCAGCAGACAGTTCAAGGATGTATGGTGTGCCTCACCACTCTACGACTGGTCCATCTACGATGTGTGGCATGCCAACTATGTTTTTTCCTATGACTATAACCATCTGTACGATCTTTATTATATGTCTGGACTTAAATTGGACCAGATGCGCGTAGCCTCTCCCTTTGGCGATTATGCCAAAGAAAGCCTGAACCTGTACCGCGTCATTGACCCTGAAATCTGGGCAAAGCTTGTCGGGCGCGTTCGAGGCGCAAACTTCGGTTCGATCTATGGCAAGACAAAAGCGCTCGGATACCGCAATCTGACGCTGCCAGAGGGACATACATGGGAGTCTTATACCAAGTTTTTACTGGATACGCTGCCCGTGCGGCTCAGAAATAACTACATCAAGAAATTTCAGACCTCGATTGATTTCTGGCACAATGTAGGCGGCGGTCTGGAGGAAAAGACAATAGAAGAATTGGTAGCACACGGCTATCAGATACGCCGAAACGGCGTCTCCAACTATACCCTTATGAAAAACTCACGCGTCATCTTTATCGGTAAGATTCCAGACCACACAGACGACATCAAGTCCTCAAAGGATATTCCCAGCTGGAAGCGCATGTGTTACTGTATCTTAAAAAATGACCATATCTGCCGTTTCATGGGCTTTGGACTCACGAAACAGCAAAAAGAAAATGTGAAGTTCTTAAAAGAAAAATATCAGAATGTAGGTGAGTAAAATGACATACCAAAGTCCTGTATATCAGGTAATTTCAATCCCAGTCGAGAAAATTAAGCCTAATACATACAATCCAAACTCTGTGGCACCGCCAGAGCTCAAGCTGCTCTATGACAGTATCAAGGAGGACGGTTACACGATGCCTATCGTCTGCTACCATGATGATCCCAATGACGTATACATCATTGTGGACGGCTTCCACCGATACCGCATCATGCTGGAATACCCCGATATCTATGAACGCGAGCAAGGTATGCTGCCCGTCTCAGTAATCAACAAGCCATTGGATCACCGTATGGCAAGCACCATCCGCCACAACCGTGCAAGAGGCTCTCACAGTGTAGACTTGATGAGCAATATCATCAAAGAGCTGCACGAGCTGGGACGTTCTGACGCATGGATCTCCAAACATCTCGGCATGGAGCGGGATGAGATTCTACGATTAAAACAAATTACCGGATTGGCGGCTCTGTTTCGGGATATTCCGTTTGGCAATGCATGGGTTCCTATCGACGAAAAGGAAACGACCGATGCCGCACCCTTTCCAGAGGATGACGACATCGAATAAAAAAATGCCCTTATGGGCATTTTTTATGTATTACAATGTAAACTTATTGACATCCTGTATCAGTATGCTAACCTTGCCTTCCAAATCCTCTACAATCTGATTGGATTCATGAACCTCTCTGGAAAGCTCTGTGGACATCGCCGCCGTCTCCTCCGCCACGGATGCATTGTCCTGTGCCAAGTCATTCAGCACTGAAATCGAGCTGGTGACACCCTCTCTCTGACTGTCAATCTCCCGCGTCATGGAATCAATAGAATGCACCGAAGCAAAACAGTTTACAAGCTCCTGATGCAGCTTCTCCATAATATGCTGTGTCTCTGTCAGCGAGTTCACCTGAATCTCAACAGCCTCGTTGATCTCCTTCATCACAGCGACGGACCTCGCCGCATTTCCCTGAAGTTCGATCACGGTCTTGCTGATCTCCTCAACGGATTCACCAGACTGGTTTGCCAGCTTTGCAATCTCATCCGCCACCACAGAAAAACCTCTTCCAGCCTCCCCTGCACGCGCTGCCTCAATGCTTGCATTCAGAGCCAGCAGACTTGTCTGGTCTGAAATTTCATTGATCAAATTCGCCGCGACATGAATCTGTTCCACGGACTTATTGGTGTTTGCAGTCTGCTCCGCCATTGCAGAGATACTCTCGCGCGTCTTGTTGCTGACATTGATCAACTGCTTCAAGGTATCCATCGACTGTTCGCTGATTCGGTTCATCTCGTCTGCATTTCTGTTCAGATTTGTCACCTCAGAGCCAGTCTGGTTGATCTGGTCTGCCATCATGACAACATTGCCGCTCGCCTCATCTGTGGATGCTGCCTGTTTGGTAACATTTTCCGCGATCGAATCCACGGCGATCGAAACCTGTGTGATGGATTCCTTCATATTATTAAAGGATTTATCAAAATTCCCAAGCGCACTGCCAACGCTGTTCGAAATCTCTGTGATCCCCTGCAATAATCCACGCATATTCTCCTGCGCAACCCGCAGCGCATCTGCCGTCTGTCCGACCTCGTTCCTCGTCTTGACATCCACGCTCGTCGTCAAATTTCCTTCTGATAAATTCTGCGCAAACGCCTGAATCTTCTTAAGCGGATTCACAATGTGTCTGCCGACTGCATATGCCACTGCCAGCGAGATAAAGATTGCAGAAAAGCACACTGCATTCGAACGGACCAGCACACTCATGTACTCCTTGTCCAGCTCGGCTTTGACTACTTCCTTTGCCGCGTTGATCTCATCGACATAGTTGCCAGTACACACTGCCCATCCCCACGGTGCAAACAGCTCTGAGTACGCGATTTTTGGCGCGACCGTCACACCATCTGACTTCGTGAAATAAAACTCATTGTATCCGCCCTGATCCGCACTGTTACAAACATTTACAACGGACTGTGTGATCATGACGCCATTTTGATCTTTGAGATCCTTTCGGTTATCTCCCTCCTGATCTGTGAGTACTGCATGCGCCACCAGCACATAATCCATACCGTCTATCCAGAAATATCCGCTCTGGTCATCCCTGTACCGCATAGCACGCACAACATCCTTCGCATCCTCCTGCGCCTCTTCCTCTGTCTTTTCTCCTGCCTGAAATTTGTCATACTCACTCTGTATCACTGCTATCGCACTCTGCACCTGCGACTTTATTTCTGATTTGTAGCCCTCATCCACAGCCTCCTCATACGTCTCATAAGAATTTTTTGAAATTGACTGAATTGAAAAAATGGAATTTCCACCAATCCCTATTGCGGTGACTGCCGCAACCACGCCACACAGGCACATGATCGCACTGATTAAACTTTTTTTCCTCTGACCCATTCTGAACATTCCTCCTACTCCATAACAGCTCCATGCTTTTCCGTGTGCAAATGCTCAGAGTTGTCATACAACACAAATTACTACCTACAACTAAAAATCTATTTTCATTTTAGTACACTTTGAACAATAAAGCAAGATTTTTGTTGAAAATAATGAATTTTAATGTAAAAATTAATAGCTTTTCGTACATTTTCACAGAATAGAAGAAGGATGTTCTTTCTTATAAATGCTGTTTGACAAATAGCTTGATCGCCTCGTAGCTTTCTTTGCTGAGGATATGTTCTATTTTGCAGGCATCCTCGATGGCAATATCCTTAGGGACTCCCAACTTTATCAACCACTCTGACACAAACTCGTGCCGCTCATAAATCAGCTCCGCAATATCTTTTCCAGAATCCGTCAGATAGATAAACCCCGCGTCCGTAACCGTGATATAATTCTTCTCCCGGAGATTTTTCATCGCAATGCTGACGCTCGATTTCTTGAAGCCAAGCTCGTTCGCGATATCTACGGAACGCACAACGGGAAGCCTCCTGCTCAGAATCAGGATCGTCTCCAGATAATTTTCAGCAGATTCGTTTTCGATCATCTCATGCCCTCCTATCAAAATACGCCCTATAACAACTTGTACTCCATACAATATACCATGAATTGCCAATATTTTCAACGAACGCCAATACGATAAAAACCTCTCCTCCACGCTTCCTCAATCAGCTTAGGCTGAATATCTGGATACGTCCATGTAGTCGGCATCTCCTTTGTGATGACAATTTTTTCAATCTCATTGTGAAGTTCATCCTCGAACTTTCTGACCTCAGCAATATACAACATGCCAAATGTCTCCTGCCCGTCAAAGTTCCATTCTGCCGTCACAGAATACACACAAACAGGCTGAATGTCAAACTCGACTGCTCCAGTCTCCTCATACAGCTCTCTCCTTGCAGTATCTAAGATTGCTTCTCCCGGCTCCCTGTGACCGCCTGGAACTTCGAGCGTCTCTCTTTGCCTGTGCTTGCAGAATACATAGTTTCCCTCTGGTGTCATTGTCAGGATTACTGCAAACTTGAGCAGCGCATCTTCTGTATTTTCATAAAATTTTACTTCCATATTGTTTCCTTTCCGTGTACGTCAGCTTCTGCTGACATTATTCCTTTGGTCGCCCAGGTACAATCGAGTAGGGGAATGACCTTCTCCCCTACTCCCGCGCCGGGCACCCGTCAGCTTCTGCTGACATGCTTCCTTGGGGTGCCCGTGTGCATAAAAAGACGCCTGCTTTGAATGCAAACGTCTCTGTCAATACCTTATGCGTTCTTTACACCATCGCCCTCCTGATTGCCGCCATCAATTCATCATACGTCTCATACGCCGCAAGCTCCGGGTTGTCCGCCTTAATCTTGTCTGTACTCTTGAACAAAAAGCCCGCCTTGCTCGCCTTGATCATGCCAAGGTCATTGTAGCTGTCACCGCTGGCAATCGTCTCGTAACCGATGGACTGAAGCGCGCGTACTGTCGTGAGTTTTGACTGCTCACAGCGCATCTTAAATCCAGTGATCTCACCGTCCTCTGCCACTTCTAGCGAATTGCAGAAGATGGTGGGCCAGCCAAGCTTCTTCATGAGGGGCGTCGCAAACTGCGCAAAGGTGTCACTGATAATGATGACCTGCGTGATCGAGCGAAGCTCGTCGAGAAATTCTTTTGCGCCCGGAATCGGGTCGATCGTTGCGATCGTTTCCTGTATCTCCTTCAAGCCAAGTCCATGCTCTTTCAACACGCCAAGACGCCAAGTCATCAATTTATTGTAATCTGGCTCGTCTCTCGTCGTCCGCTTGAGCTCGGGAATCCCGCTTGCCTCTGCAAACGCAATCCAGATTTCTGGAACCAATACACCTTCTAAATCCAAGCATGTTATGTACATTCTCAATACCTATATCCTTTCTGTATCGTGCGGCGACCGCCGCATATCATATAACGGGAAGCTGTCCTATGCTCCCAACTTTATAAGCCACGGTATTGATTATAGCACACTTTCCCCACCGGATAAAGTAGAAATTTATTTGCGCCAGCCGCAGCCGCCAAACGGCATATTTCCTTATGCGGCTGTGTGCATAACTTTATACTGAGCGGTCAGTCTTTTTGACCGCCAGTATAATTGATTACACGCACATCACCGCTGGTCGTGCGCACCACAATTCGGCTGCCTGTTTCACTCGTTTTGTAGACACCTTCGGCACTGTTTCTTTTTTGGGAAAAAACGAGTTCGTCATCAAAAAACGTATCAATATCGCCGCTGCTCGTCGCCGCCTTAAAATCAAATGCATTGTCCTCGGATATCCTGATTTCCGCCAAGCCGCTGCTGCTCTCAAGCGTAAGGTTTCCTGTAAGCCTGCCCAAGTCCACCTTGATATCGCCGCTCGTAGTACAGATGCTGCCGCTTCCCTCCTGCGCCTTGATCGTGACTGCCCCGCTGGACGCTTTGACCTCCCACACATCTGTCAACTGCTCTAAGACAATTTCTCCTGATGTAGTCCTGACTGTTCGTTTGCCGCTTCCCTCATAGATTTGAACGGCGCCGCTTGAAGAATCTGCTGTGACATCTCCCTCAATGCACTGGATACTGACATCGCCGCTTGTCGCTGTCACCTGCGCATTTCCCAGAATATTCTCAGACTCAATGCTGCCGCTGGCTGTTCTGAGGTCCGCATCACCTGTCATCTGGCGCACCGCAATCTCGCCGCTGCTCGTTGCAAGGTTCACTGTCCCCGTCAACTGGTCGGCTTCAATATCCCCGCTCGTTGTTTTGATCGCAATGTCCCCTGCAGCTTCACCAAGTTCTGTGCTGATCTTGTCAAGTTGTACGTCACCACTGCTGCACTCAATTGACACATCCTGAGCTGTAATATTGGGTATGCACACATCGCCGCTGCTCGTTGCTGCCTTGAACGTATTCCCGATGGCAATATCCATCTTGGAAGAAATGTCACCGCTCGAAGTCAAAAACACCAGCTCTCCTCTGTAGGAGGAGGGCAGACCAATTTCTGTATAATTGCCCATATGCTCGTCATAATACGTCCCAAAATACACATAATTAGTTCTGTTTCTTTTCTTCCCCTTGACTTCAAGACGGCTTCCGTCTACTTCCACGGTAGAGATTTCATCCTCAGCAAGTTCCTCTGTATTGTATTCTTTTACTGTGAGCATATCACCTTCCGCTTCACTGATGCGGATATCATTGTTGTTCATATCATACGTGACGCAAATGCGGTCAACTCCGTCCAGCGAAACCTCTTTTTCCATAACCAGTTGAGAAGCACTGTTGACATACTTTGTCCCATAAAGGTTCTGTCCTGCCATGCCGTACACCAGTACGCCGCACAATCCCACCGCAAGTATACATAACAGTACCAACATTGTAATTTTTATTTTTTTCATCTTTTTCTCTTTCCTTCTTCCTAAGCACGCTCTAAAATCCGCCGCGCCACGTATACCCCGCTGGCAGAGGCGTGCGACAGCGAATGCGTCACGCCGCTTCCGTCACCGATCACATACAGTCCCGAATACCGCGTCTCAAGATTCTCGTCGATATCGACCTCCATGTTGTAAAACTTGACTTCCACGCCGTACAGCAGCGTGTCATCATTGGCTGTGCCGGGTGCAATCTTATCAAGCGCATAGATCATCTCTATGATGCCGTCCAGAATCCGCTTGGGCAGCACCAGACTCAGATCGCCGGGCGTCGCCGCAAGCGTCGGTGCCACTAACCCCTCCTCGATGCGCTTTGCATTGCTGCGCCTGCCGCGCACCAAGTCGCCAAAACGCTGCACGATCACGCCGCCGCCCAGCATATTGGACAGTCTGGCGATGCTCTCGCCATAACCGTTGCTGTCCTTAAATGGCTCTGAGAAATGCTTTGCCACCAGCAGTGCAAAGTTTGTATTTTCTGTCTGTTTGTCCGCGCCCTCATAGCTGTGCCCATTTACGGTGACAATGCCGTTTGTGTTTTCATTGACGACAATCCCTTTGGGATTCATGCAGAAGGTCCGCACCCTGTCCTCAAATTTTTCCGTCCGATATACAATCTTACTCTCGTATAACTCATCTGTCAGATGTGAAAAAATAACTGCTGGAAGCTCTACGCGCACGCCGATATCCACCCGGTTTGACTTCGTGGGAATCGCCAGCTTCGAGCAGATACCCTCCATCCATTTACTTCCGCTTCTACCGACAGAAATGACACACTTGTCACATTCATAGCACTCTGCACCGCAGCACACGCGAAACCCGCTCTCTGTCACTTCCACATCAGTGACAGGTGTATCGAAATAAAAGTCAATTTTATCCTTCATCTCTACATACAGATTTTCCAGCACTATATAGTTGATATCCGTACCCAGATGACGAACGGAGGCGTCGAGCAGATTCAGCTTATTTTGCAGACAAAGCTTTTTCAGGTGCGTGCCTGCTGTGGAGTACATCTTTGTGCCCTCACCGCCGTATTTCATATTGATCTGGTCCACATACTGCATCAGCTCAATTGCCTTTGCCTTGCCGATATATTCATACAAAGTTCCGCCAAAATCATTGGTGATATTGTACTTTCCGTCAGAGAAAGCGCCTGCACCGCCAAACCCGCTCATGATCGAACAGCTCTTGCACTTGATACAGCTCTTTACCTGCTCTCCGTCAATCGGGCAATGCCGCCTGTCAAGTGAATGCCCTGCCTCGAACACTGCGATTTTTATCTCTTTTTTCTGTTGCAGCATCTCATATGCCGTAAAAATTCCGCCCGGACCTGCCCCTATTATGATCACGTCATAATGCATTGTAATACCCTCGCTTTCTCTTTTTTCATTCTATGACTACAGTATACCGTTTTTTTCTGATTTTGTACATAAAATTCTAAGAGAACGCCACGACAAACGCAAAAAGGGTGCTATTATAGATCTTGCACCCTTTTTCATCTTCTCTGTTTGACTTTGCTGTTCATTCTATTCTTTGATCCTGTCAAGCTCTGTAATGTTAACGCCCAAACTTGTTAACGTTACTTTCAATTCAATATATCTTTTATGCATTGCATGATATGTTTCAGGACTATTTTCTTTGCATAATTCCATCCAGTCCTGAATTCTTGAAAATTCGTTTATTGAATCTCTTACAATATCGGCGGCACTAGGCATATCGAATCACCTCCCTGTTATGAAACACAATGTTGTATCAACTTTAGTATAGCATAATCAGGCAGCAAAGTCTATGAATTTTCTAACGAAAGCATGTCAGCAAAGGCTGACAGATGCCCGGCGCGCACTCATTTTATTGCTGTTCCAATATCTTATTTCTTACGCTTCTTTATAAAGATTCCTGCTGCGACTGCTGCCGCTGCCGCAACGATTCCGCCAATGATCAGCGGCATATTTCCTGATGCACTCTGTGCGGATTCTGTATTTCCTGATGCTTCCGCACTCTCTGTGCTGGCATTTGCAGTTGTATCATTCTCCGTCTCTGTCTTTGTCTCCGCCTTCACAATCGTGTCATCTCCCTGCACGAGCACCATCGCTGAGATGCCCGACACAGATACAGTTCCCTGTGCAGTCCCTACAGATGCAGTGCCTGCTGTCTTGTCGTTGACACAGATTTCCCATGTTCCCGCCGGCAGTGCCACCTCTACAGCATTCTTATTTCCATTCAACAAAACTGTAATCTTCTCTGCCGTGTCACCGTTTGCATTGTTTGCAATCGTATATCCGATCACATTGGCATCGAGTCCGCTCATAAATACCAGATTACTCTGAATATCTGCCGCAGTTGTCATGCGGAGTGCACTGTGCGCTTTGCGGAATGCGATCAGCCCCTTGTAATAATCATATGTATCGAGAACCTTTGCCTTCTCCGCCCACTTGATACTGTTGGTGGAATCCGGCGAAGTGTAGCTATTCTCGTCAAAACCGCCCTCCACGGTTGCTGAAGGCTTGCTTCTTAGCAGCTCTTCCCCTGCTTGGAAGAAAGGTACTCCCTGTGAGGTGAGAATGATTGCACTTCCGAGCTTATTCATCTGAATGCGTGTCTCCTCACTGTCATCTGCATTTGAGATTGCAAGCTTATCCCAGAATGTCAGATTGTCATGACAGGACACATAATTGATGCTCTGTCCCGGCTGTGCTGCCCAGCTCTTGCTGCCCTTGTCATTTTTGAAAGTCATTACCTGAGGATGCGGTGTCGCGCCGACAATGCCAAACTTCACGCTCTCCTCCATGCCATCCTTACCACTGATAAATCCCTTATCCTGCGCGTCAAACACACTTCCCTTGATTCCGTCTCGTATATCATCGCTGAATGCGCCAACCCTGTCAATCTTTGCCATGTTTGCCTTCAGTGCCTGCTGAGAAGATGGGATTGCACAATCCCCGCCAGTCCAGCCTTCACCGTACACCATAATCGACGGATCAATCTCGTCAAGTGCTGCCCGCACAGCATTCATTGTCTCAATGTCATGCACTGCCATCAAATCAAAACGGAACCCGTCAATGTGGTACTCCTTCGCCCAGTAAACAACCGAATCCACGATATATTTGCGGACCATGGCGCGGTCAGAAGCCGTCTCATTTCCACAGCCAGATGCATTGGAGTAATTCTCACCTACTTTTCTGTAAAAATAATCTGGCACTGTTTTTTGATACCATGAATTTTCTATATTAAAAGTATGATTATACACGACGTCCATATTCACACGGATACCATTCTCATGAAATGCCTGAATCATCTGTTTCATTTCATTGATGCGCACTTCCCCGTGATAAGGATCTGTGCTGTAAGACCCCTCTGGCACATTGTAGTTCTTCGGGTCATATCCCCAGTTAAACTGCGGTGTATCCAGCTTTGTCTCATCGACTGTCGCATAATCATAACTGGGCAGAATCTGCACATGTGTGACACCCAAATCCTTGATGTGGTCTATTCCTGTCGCAAGACCGTCTGGGTTTGTTGTGCCTTTCTCTGTAAATCCAAGAAACTTGCCCGTATTGCTGATGCCAGACGACGCATCGGACGAGAGGTCGCGCACATGAATCTCATAGATCACGGCATCTGTCGGATTCTCAAAAGCTGGTCTTACATCTTCCTCAAATCCTTCTGGATTGGTCGCGCTCAGATCAACCACCATGCCTCTGTCACCATTGACACCCGTCGTTCTCGCATAGAGGTCCACGGCCTCGTTTGTCTTATTTCCAATCTTAATCGAGTATGTATAGTATACGCCGTTCAAATCTCCCTGCTTCTCACAACTCCATACTCCCTTCTCACCCAATGTCATAGGAAGGGTTTCAATCAGATTATCGCCGTCTCCCTGCTCATACAGGTTCAAAGAAACCTCTGACGCGGTGGGCGCCCATACCTTAAAGCCTGTCTTTTCTTTGGTGTACGCTGCACCAAGGTCATCTCCCTCATAGGCAAATGCTTCATCAAAATAGCTTGAGCCTATAATTTTGTTCATGGATATGGTCGTTCCCTCATATCCTTCCATTGATATGTCATATGTCTTTGACAATTCCAACGCCTCCTCCAATGTCAGCAGAACTGCTCTGCCATCTTCGCTCTCTGCCGAAGCCACTTTGTACTCCGTTCCCTCTGCATCTGTAATTTTCAATTGTGCCGCCAAGGATGATGTATTCTTTGGCGCGCGTGACAGGTATGCATAAATCTCCTTGCTTGTCGTCTCTGAGAAATATGCCTCCGCAATCACCGGCTGAAACACAGCCTCCTCCTCATTGTACCACAGCGTAGGATTTCCTTCCACTATATATACATCAATTGTATTGTCCGTCGCCTTGGTAAGATCAATCTCATAGTCGAGTGCTGCGTCTGCATCGCCATCTTGTATCACACGGACACCCGCAGTCTTTACACCCTCTTTGGGCAGCAGCCCGATCTTGAAAAGCGCACCGAACGCATCTTTTTCTGCCATCGGATAATTTCCGCCGACTTCGCTTCCCGCCCATGCATATGCCTCCACATTGTCGGTACTATATTTTTGGTCAAAATTGTAATAGTGGACATTGATCTTGGCGGCGCCCTCCTCATTGTACACATTCAGGCGGGCTTCCTCGAGTGCTGCAAGATCATAAGTCTCTGCCCCATCAGGCGCTGTTGTGGCAAATTCTGCCTCGCCGCTCGTCACCCAGATTTCGACGGTCTCTCCGTCCATTGTGACAAATCTGTCATCGCCCATATCCTTGTCCTCCCACTGGTTTAAGCGCAAGATAAATCCGATGCTTGACGGTTTCCTGTTAGTCTGATACACAGCCACTTTGCCGAACGCATCCTCGTCAGTAAAATCAACCTGCTGTCCTTCCCTTCCTTCTTCCCAGATCCACAGGTTCCACCCTTCATAGCTGTTGTCTGCCCTTCCGCCATAGTGGACAATCAGTGTTGTTCCTGCTGCCTGTGCTGTCATGCCCGGTGTCAAAACTGACACAACTGTCATAAATACCATCAACAGTGCCAGCACGCCGGCAGTCACTCGTTTCTTTTCCATAACCTATAACCTCCATCCGATTTTATTTGATAAATTCATTATAGCTTGTTATGGAAAAAATTGCTATCGGAATTTTCGCAAAATTTCGTAACTTGTTTTTAGTTAATTTACCGAACATTTTTCGAGCCTTTTAAAATCTAACTTTTCGTCTGACGGAGGCTTGAAGCCAAGGTTATGCATTTCGCATAGCCGTAAAACAAAGGCGTAGGCACCGTAAATAACGGTTTCCTACGCCTTATGATCTTATTTTATAACGACATCATTCCATGAATCTGACGGAACAAGTGCCACATATGTCTTGCCAGTGTTCATCTCAATCTGCTCACCCGTCTGTTTATTCAGATAAATCGTCGGCTCACTCTCTCCTGCCTTAATCCATGTCACCTCAACTGCCTTGCCCTCTGTAATGTAGTATGCATCACGACCAGAACCAATCGCATTGTAAATCAGATAACCATTGCTGTCATGCTGAGAAAATGTCGTGTCCTGAATCAGCAGATTCTTAAAAGTAAGCTGCGCATTACCGTGCTGCGGGTCTGTATGTGCACTGCCATACTCATAATAATCATATGTCCCTGTTGACTCATTGTACTGAAGTTTTGAGCTGTTGTGTGGAAAAGGCAGCTCAATCTCGGTGCAGTCCATCGTATCGCCCATCGTGGTCAGATCTACCGCTGAGTTCGAAAAGATATAATGCTGTCCCGGATAAAATTCATTGTACTCCGTTGAATATTTTGAATTGGCGAATTTCTTATCGAGATCCCCTGCACAGATGTATTCTGTAAATTCTCTCGACTTTCCATTGTTCACACGGGAAAATCCGCCGCTGAAATTTGCCGAATAATCCTTTGCAATCCACTTGTCAATATAGAACGGACCTCCGTCATGACACAGCACTGCATTCCACTCTGCTGCGAGCATGATATTTGTATCTCTGGTACTGCGGATACTGCCAAACTGCTCAATCTTTCCCCAGTCCTTGACAACTGCCATAAGACGAGTAATTCTGCCATTTGCAGTACTATTCATAAGCTCATATACCACATCTGCCTCCGTGAGACCAAAATGCGGCAGCGCTGTTTTTTCATTATCCACCATTACCGCAATCGGGCGCTGATTCTTCAAGCTCTCGTCAATCCACTCATTCGTGATCTCGCTGCGGTACATTCCCTCTCTAGTTTCCTCTTCCGCCTGTTCGGTGGAAGACTCCTCCACATCCGGCACCTCCGGTGTGTCATCCGTATCATTTGATGTATCTCCTGCAATATCTGCAAAGTCAAGCTCTTTCACAGGTTCTGGATCTTTTTTGTCACCGCATCCTGTCATCGCTGCTGCTGCCATCGTCAAAGCCAGCAGTAAGGCAATCCCTTTCTTTTTCATTTTGTTTCTTTTCATAATTTTTCCTCTTCACGACTCCTCTTAAAAGTAACCATTTTTTTATCGTGCAAACGGCTTCGAATCCTATGCCCATGTACGTTACCTCTACAGTTAACTCCGCCAGGCACCCTCACGGCACATATGAAATCCGCCTTAGTGCTGCTACATTCCTGTCCTGACACGGTTCAACGGCACACATTGCGTGAGACCCAAACTTCAACGCCACTTATAAAGGGCAGCTACACAAACGCAGACCCTCCGTCGTTTATCACCCCCACTATAGCGGATTGTGGGTACAAGGCACCGCTAACGCCCCGGCTGCACGATGTTATTATTATAACCTCAATATTACCGATAAGTCAATGAAATTCATACTTTTTTAATTAAAACTGGTAATAATTTTGTCTGGTATTCTTTCTTCTGCGCGTCAGAATCTCAGAACACATCAGCACCGTGACAAGTTCCCGAATCCATGGCTCTTTCTCATGCCACGGTGCATTCTCTGTAAGTACGCCCTTGGGCGGCATTCGGTCTGCCATGTTGCTGACAGCTACATCCTGCTCTGAAATATTCTGCACAGCATTTTCAAGCACCCTCTGCGGCGGCATGACATCGCGCTGCACCGGAGCAGCTTTTTCTGTATCTTCGTTATTTTTAATGACTGACATCACGCTGTCCACCATGCGGCGCATTGTCAGTTTATCGGGATACTGGTCGTAAATAAAGCTCCCCTCATAGTCCATCTTGTCAACAACACTGCTGATCACACTCTGGTATTTTCTGGCATACGTCGGATACATCTGCTGCAAATATTCAAGATCTTCGAGAATCCTGTCCTCCTGCACCATGCCGGGCTGCGCCCACTGCCCGTATCCCTGATAGCCCATATAAAAAGGAAATGCACTGTAATAATCCATTTTCGCGTTCCTCGCTTTTTATGATTATCATATGCATTTCCCACGCAGTTTGCGCATATAATCAACCGATTCGTGTTTTCATCTATCCTCTTTTTGAAAACTTTCTATCCTGCACTGGTGCTCTTTTGTCTTTTTGTCATAAGTGACGCCTACCAGCAAAATTTCACCAGCATACTCTTTCAAAGACGCCGGATAGCTGCGCTCCTTAATCTGTGTGACCGCTGTCGCGGCGCTTTTGTTCCATTTTAATTCCACGACAATGACAGGACGGTTCGGATATTTTGCAAGCGGCAGATAAACAATATCCGCAAATCCTTTTCCGCATGGGAATTCCCTGATCGGTTTATGATAGTACTGAAACAGCGCAAGCAGTGCGACGGTGATCGTACAGCTCAACGAATTTTCGTCATTGTACTCAATGCTGGAAATAAAATCGCTGTGCACCTGCTGTATGAGCGCTGCTGTCCGGCTTTCCTCCATCGTCAGCACCGCCTCCGCGATTTCTTCCGAAAGTTTCATGTATGTGGACAAATTGTCTCCGGTCTCATTTTCCAGATATTTATAAAAGACCTCCTGAATTTCCTTGTTTGGCACATATGCTTCCTGCTCAGCTTTATCATACGCAAAATATCCCAGATGAATCAGGGTTGTAATCACTTGATTTTTGTCCGCAAACGTGTGCATATCATTTTTGCAGCCTGTCACATTGACAGGAATCCGATTGCCTGACAACATCTCAATCACAGCCTCACGAAGCCCGTCAAAGTTGCGGTTGATGAGCTCTCCAATATCCTCATACGTCCCAGTCTCGGTCCAGAACTGTCCAAAGTCTTTCTCCGCGACTGCACGCACGACCGACAGCGGATTGTAAATTGCCCTGCCGTTGATATTGTAGCCATTATACCACTCTTTCATTTTCTGAAAATCAGCATGATACTGCCCGCACAGCCATGCCACCTCTTCCTCCGTAAAACCGATATACTCCCCTAAATCCTTGGGGCGTATCATGGTATATTCATGAAAATTATTGACCGCAGACTGTCCCTTGGCGCGAACCATCGGCAAAATGCCTGTAAGATATGCAAGGCGGATATAGGACATGGCGTCACTGCTCTTAAATAATATTCGAAGAAAATCAATGTAATCCGACCGTTCTTTGCTCTTGATCTCCAGCTCTCGGACTGGATAGTCCCACTCATCAAAAATAATGACAAACTGATTTCCCGTCTCCTGATTGATGATTCCCAGCGCTGTATTCAGCGAATCTTCCTCCTGTATCCATTCTGGATACGCATCTTTTAATTCCTTCACCACCAGTCTGCTGATATACTGATTGGGGTTGGTTCCAATCGCTGCTGCGGTGACAAACTGCGCTTGAATATCCACAAAAATTGTATCATACTGGTTCATATTCTTCAAAAACAACTCATTTTTCGTACACTTGAGCGGCTCAAACAGACTCCTTGAATCGGCTCCTTTGCTAAAATATGCTGTCATCATATTGGCAGTGATGGATTTGCCAAATCTGCGCGGTCTGCTGCTGCAAATAAATTTTTCGTCCGCATCCTTTTCCAGCAGTACATTCAACATCTCTGTCTTGTCTATGAAATACTTGGTTTTGGAAAATGCTTCATATCTGTCATTTCCTATATTTAAGAATCTCCCCACAGCCAGCCTCCCTCCAATCGAGCAGGGGAATACTGCCTTCCCATACTCCCGCGCGACCCGTGCGCCGCCTTAGCAGCTTATTTCTATTGCACAGGGCCTGTGCATAAGAACTGATTTCCATGCTACTACTGTAACATGGAACACTGCACTCGTCAATCTTACGCCACAAGGTCATGCAATCCAAAACACTCACAAACTGCTGTTTTCTCGCTGCCCAATCACTTTATATCAAATCTCAAAACGCCTTTTGCGCGCCTGCCAATACACTCAATTTCATACTGTCCAGCCGTCTGAATCTCAACCGAGAAATCCCCCATCTTGCCATAACTGTTTCCCGTAAAAATAGGTGCTTTGTCCTTTTCTCCAATGCGAATAGAAATCTCCCCGCCACCATGTTCATGTTTTACTGCTATGAGATCTCCTTTTTGGAAGTCATATTCCCTCACTATGCTGGTGTTCAATCGCTCTGCTTCTATCGTATAGCCATCTGCCCGCTCTGACACCGTGTAAACAGAATCATTCGTAATATATAAAAGTATTCCCATGCAGACCGCGACCAGCACAATGAAACTGAATATGCCGCAATACTTATATTTGATACCTGCTTTTTCTGGAAATACCCTTTTCTCATATTGATAAAACTGATACGCCGTCACACTAAATATCACCAAATACGACATTGTAAACAGTAACATGCAGACCGACAGCACCTCCTGTATAAATCCACCGTATCCTGTCGTAATCACGAAAAACTGCGGCAGAATCATACATGCAAACAGTATAATCAGCGGAATGATTCTGCTTTGAAAAACACGTTTCATCATCTCTAGTCTTGAGAAGTCATCACAGAATATTTCTTCATTCTCGCGACTATGCTCCGTTTGCTTGCAGAAATAGGCATATCCCATAAAATCAAACAAATAATCCCAGCCGCAGTCATAAAACATCTGAACGTACTCTGTTTTGTTTGTCAATCCCTCTTGATTATAATCCAGACGATAAGTAACGCTCTTCGGCTCACACTTTTCAAATTGATAGAAACCGGGAAATGAAATCTTTGTCACCCTCCATCCTTGCGCATGCATAGCACATAAATATTCTTCCTCCTGCTGGTACTGATAAATGGTAAATAGTTTGAAAACAACCTTTTTATCTCCCATTACTTCATCTCCTCCATATTTCTATATAACCGCTCGATTCGTTTCATCTCGATCTCTAGCACTTCATTTCCTAGTGCCGTAATGATATAGATTTTTCTTTTTTCCTCTTCCCTGACAAACCGAATCAGACCATCCTTTTCCATCTTGGACAGGCTTCCATACATGGTTCCCGGCGCCAGTACGATCGCACCCTTTGTCAACTCCTTGACCTTTTGAACAATACCATAACCATGATTTGCCTGCCGAAGGCACAGAAGAATATAAAAGCCTGTTTCCGTCATAGGAACATAAACCTTCTTGATATGTGCATCCATCGCAATCACCTCTTTTCATATACATTACTGCGATATATCGCACTTCGATATTTATACTATATCGCAGTACGATGCATATGTCAAGCCGTGAAAAGAAGATTAATCTGCATATGGAGTTATAAAATATAAAAGACTTCTTAATCAAAATAAATACAAAAGAGCAACAGCATTTCCAACCAAAAGGCAATGCTTGAGGATTATGCTGAAAAGAACGGCTTTACGGGCATACGCCACTTTACTGATGACGGAATTTCCGGCACTACCTTTGAACGTGAGGGATTGCAAGCCATGCTTGCGGAGGTAGAAAAAGGCAATATCGGCACTATCATTGTGAAAGACATGAGCCGACTGGGAAGAAATTATGTGCAGATGGGAATGTTACGGGAGCAATCGCGAAGGGCGAATGTAAGACTGATTGCGGTCAACGAGGGAGTTGATATAGGTTCGGGATTTGATGATGATTTCTTCCCGTTCCGAGATGTAATCAATGAATACTATGCAAAGGACATCAGCAAGAAAATCAAGTCTGCGTTTAAGGCAAAGGGCGAAAGCGGAAAGCACGTTGCGAGCAGTCCGCCGTATGGCTATCTGAAAGACAGTGAGGACAAAAACCAATGGATAATTGATGAAGTGGCAGCGCCCATTGTCAGACGGATATTCCGAATGACTTTGGAGGGTTACGGTCCGTATCAGATTGCGACACAATTCACAGCGGAGCATATCCCCATTCCTGCCTGCCACCAAGCGCAGCTGGGCGTGGGATTGTGGCAGAACAGGGAGATTAAAAACCCCTATAAATGGGGAAGTTCCACCATAGCACACATTTTACAGAAACATGACTATTTAGGGCATACGGTAAATTTCAAGACACGCAAGCATTTCAAGGATAAAAAGAGCCATTATGTAGATAAAGACCAGTGGTTAATCTTTGAGGACACCCATGCGCCGATTATCGACCAAGAAACCTTTGACAACGTACAGCGCATCAGAGGACAGGTAAGGCGGTATCCCGACGGTTGGGGCGAAGCGCACCCACTAACAGGTTTAATGTATTGCGGTGGTTGTGACGGAAAGCTGTATGTCCACAGGGTAAACAATGGAAAACGTGTTCCCATGTATGTGTGCGGTAATTATGCGAAACAGCCAGTCGGGACATTGTGCCAGTCGGCGCACCGTATCAAAGCGAATCACGTCATGGAGATAGTTGCAAAGACCATAAAAGAGGTTATACAGTATGCCAGTCTTGATAAAGGGCAAAAACAGTCATATCAAGCAGATATTTAACAGGAAGGGCAGGACAAAATATCTAAGACCTATTCCTTTCCGAAGTCATACGTCAGCTACCGAAAGCCGAGGGCGGTCAGCACCGAGCCGAGGGATACAGGCAAAGCGATGTTCCATCGCTTCGGCAAATGATGATTGCAAAGAATAAGGCAAAAGGAGATTAGCAAAATTTAATGGAATTGTGTAGGCGTTTGTGGTAAGATAATGACATTGAACAATTTAACAAATCGGGATTTATCGATTTGGAAAATTCCGATTTTTACTCTAAAGGAGGGATGGTATCGTGATTGAGTTAAAAAGACTATCGCCCAGTGACGGTATTGAAATTTATGATTTGCTGCAAAGTATTCCGGGGGAGGAAAACGGTCTACAGAACAAAGTAAACGGGATGACATATGAAGAATATAAACAATGGCTTATAGGGAAACAAGTGGAGTCAGAACAAGAAGGTATTGTAGACGGTTGGAAAGTGCCCTCTACCACCTATTGGTTATATGTTGACGGTGTACCAGTCGGTTTTGGAAATGTAAGGATTTATTTGACTGAAGCCTTAAAGAAAGTAGGCGGAAATATAGGATATGGGATAGCTTCTCCTTTTCGTGGAAAGGGCTATGGAAAAGAGTTGCTGAAATTATTACTTACGAAGGCAAAAGAGGCTGGAATAGAAAGAGCCTTGCTAACAATCCGTAAAGATAATATTGCTTCGCAAGCAGTTGCATACTCAAATGGCGGGGTATTAACAGAAGCGGCAGATGAAAGAGTATATTTCTGGATAGACACTAATTAATAGAAATTCTATTAATTAAATTGTTGTTTTATCTATGCAAAGAACCTGACAGATTCCCATTTGTCGGGGAAAATCAGAACAGAAAAAGGATGTAAAAACTGAATATTGTTTACCTTTAGGTAGCGATTTATCTTAACAGAAAATCAGCTACCTTTTTTATTTCAGAAACTACCAAGCACAGCAAAAATAAATTGCAGGCAATTTATTTTAGAAAGAATGAGGTATCAAAAATGATTGAGAGCAAGAATGACACAAGCAAAAACTTAGAAAAGGCATTGCAGGCATTGAAACAGGCGCAACAGCGTGTAGCCAATGAAAAGAAAAAACAGAACGAGAAGAAACGCAAAGCCGAGAATCACCACAAATACATCATGGGCGGCATTGTCGTGAAGTATTTTCCCGACTGCTACCGCTATGATGAGGGCGAGTTAAACCGTATCTTATCGGTTGCATTGCAGATATATCTCCAAAATTAAAGCAGAAAGCCGAGAAACCACTCCCCCACAAACCGTTCTCTCCCATGCCGAAAATGAAAGCGGGAGCGGTGTGGAATGACAAAAGATACCAGTGATTGATAAAAAGACAGGTCAGCAGAAAGTTGACAAGCGGAACAGGAAACAGTGGAAATGTCAGACCGCCAACAGCACCGACTGGAACAGCAAAGAGAACGCCAAAATGTGGCGCAAGGATTTAGCCGATACAATCAATGCCACCAATGAGCAGTTAGGGATTGCGCTTCATTGGGAACACCGTTCTTTTAAGGAACAGGGAATTGACAGAGAGCCGACTATCCATATCGGGGCGATTGCCAACGCTTTAGAGCGCAAAGGAATACAGACCGAGAGGGGCAATATCAATCGGGAAATCGTCAAGAACAATATGCTGTTGGAACAGGCGAAAGAAATACTCATGCTTGCCAAGCAGGACCTTCACAGCGCACAGTACGCAACGTACAAAAGTACGCAGATTAAGAGTACAGCGGTCAGCCGACAATACAGAGAAATTCATCACGACAAGGAAGATAGACAGCTTTGAGAGCCTTGTGAACTTTACAGCGGATAGGGAACAGAAATACAGTCAGCTTGAAACAGTGCATTTGTCAAAGGGGCAAAAACTAAACCGATTAAAGGAACTGTCAAAAATGTATGCCCTCTTTGCGCCAATCCAAGCCACCTATAAGGAGAGCCAGTCACTCAAAGGACTTGCAAAAATGCGGTATGATAAAGAACATAAGGACAGCTTATCGAAATACCCCGAATTAAAGGAGCGTATGCAGAGCCTTTTACAGAATGGCGAGAAGATAACACCGAAACAGTGGAAAGCCGAGATACAGTCTTTGCAATCCGAGTATGACGGTATCGGCAGGGAGCAGACCAAGACCGCCACAGAATTAGCCTATGCCGAGGTAATCAGCTACAACAGAAAGAACCTTGAGAGGGAACTTTAGAACGAGAGCCGACAGCATAACAGGCAACAGAACAAAACGAAACGGAGGGAGGAAGAAATTTAATGAAAATCTGATAGAAATATGAGTGTGATTGTGGTATTCTATTGGAGATACAAAGAGGAATTTGAAAGGACATATAAAAATATTTCGGCAATTTATGACAGACGAAGTATAAGGAAATTCTTAGATAAGCCTATATCCCAAGAAGATATTATGGATATTATCCAAAGCGGAGTAAAAGCACCTTCTTCAAAAAATAGACAGCCATGGAAATATATTGTGATACAAGGAACTGCAAAAGCAGAAATGCTAAAAGTTTTCCGTCAGGGAATTGAACGGGAAGAAAACGAAAATGCATTATTACCACAAAGCAAACAACAAATCCCTGCGGCAAAATATACCGTGGATATAATGGAAGAAGCTCCAACTATAATTTTTGTTGTTAATTCTTTGGGGAAAAATATTTTGTCAGAATTGATACCAGAAGAACATATTTATGAAATTTGTAATATTCAATCTATAAGTGCTTCCATACAAAATATGCTTCTTGCTGCTACTGAAAAAGGAATAGGTAGCCTTTGGATATGTGATATTTATTTTGCATATTCAGAACTATGTGAATGGCTAAATAGTGACGGACAGCTTATCGCAGCGATTGCGTTTGGCTATCCTAATGAATTTCCTAAAGAAAGACCACGCAAAAAACTTGATGATATAGTTGAATGGAGAAATTAGACTATCAAACCCAAACCGACAACTTCTAGTTTGCCAAAACAACCATTACCATAATCACAATAGAATAGTTACACAGCGTCAAAGCGTATGGAAAACAAGTCTATGCGCTCTATTTTATTGTAAAGGAAGATTTATGAGCAAAGACATCAACACACAACAAAGAGCCACCCGACACTTCATTAAGGAAGACGATATGAAAAGGGCAAAGCTGAATAATGACAAAATCACTGTTTTATATTGCAGGCTTTCCAAAGATGACGGCACGCACAACGAGGGCATGCGTATCAGTATACAGAAAACCATGCTGAAAGACTATGCCAAGCGCAACGGTTTTCTGAACTGCCAGTTCTACGTTGAAATGAAAATCGCCTAATTAATACAATTGGCAACAACAAAATATCGGGGAACCGCAGAAAATAAAGGATTTCGGGACATTTGCTGTGACCGGGAGCCTTTATTGTTTTGTGAGTCGTAGCCGGTAGTGGACAGAAAAACGTTTAAATTCGCCCCCCCCTCGTTTGTGGATTTGCCCCCTCTTGGTATGTTCAATGTGAACCCTCTAAAGGAAAAATCAAAAGATATGGTTGTATTGCTTAAAAGGCATAAAAATATTATAATACTGTCTGCAAAGCATGAATAAAGCCGAAAGGAGTTCACATATGGAAATTAGGGTTCTTCGCTACTTTTTGACAGTAGTCAGGGAGGAAAGCATTACAAAAGCCGCAGAAGTTTTACATATTACACAGCCGACGCTATCCCGCCAGCTTGCACAGATGGAGGAAGAAATCGGTGTCAGGTTGTTTGACAGGGGAACACGGAAGATACGGCTGACCAATGAAGGGCTTTTGCTCCGTCGCCGGGCAGAGGAAATTTTACAGTTGGTTGATAAAACGGAAAAAGAGTTAGTGGAGCAGGAAGAACAGGTAGAGGGAAAAATTTCGATTGGATGCGGGGAGGTTGCTTCTGTACAGATGCTTCCGGATCTGATTCGTAATTTCCATCAGAAATATCCCCTTGTTACCTTTGATTTATTTACGGCGACTGCAGATTTGGTAAGGGAGCAGATGGACAAGGGGCTGATTGATTTAGGGCTGCTCTTAGAGCCGGTGGAGATGGGAAAGTATGAATTCATCCGTCTGGATATGAAAGAAAAATGGGTGGTGCTGATGCCGCCGGGAGATTTGCTTGCAGGGAAAGAATCGGTTACAGCAGATGATTTAGCGGGACTGCCCTTGATCCTTCCAAGACGTTTGCAGGTACAGAGTGAATTGGCAAGCTGGTTTGGGGACTATTATAAAAATCTGAATATCCTGTTTACCAGTAACCTGAGTACCAATGGTGCGGTCATGGTGAGCAGGGGGCTGGCATATTCTCTGGTCATTGAAGGGGCAGTTCCTTTCTGGGATTCCTCAAAGATTGTCTGTCGGTCATTACATCCCGAACTTATGACAACGTGTGTTCTGGCCTGGAAACGGGAACAGCCTTTTAGTCTGGCGGCAACAAAATTTATAGAATACGCAAAATGCTTTTTAAGCATGGTGAGCCATAAAAACTAAGTATTTGATATGTATCAGGCATATGACTATAATGTAAGTGCAGGGATGAGGCAGGCGGCTTCGGAACTGCACTTACAGTTTTGTTATAGGAGGGAGGCTGTTTCATGGAACCAAATATCTTTGCTCTTTCTAAAGCCGGATTTAGTAAAGAGCAGATTGAAGAAATAACAGGGTGTGATGATAAGGAGATACGGATGCTGCGGAAATACAGGTACCTATTATTGGACGAAATACATGGAAAGCAGAAGATTCCTATCGGTCGTGTCACTTCTGATCTTGCGGTGTTTGAGAACCTTGACAGCCGGGAAGATATTACTTTTTCTCTGGTACAGTAAAAAGCAGCGCCCACACGCTCTGTAATGGGCTTATGCTAATAATAATTTGGAGGTACTTAAGATGAAAACAGCGATTACAGTTGTACTTTCTTTGTTTATGATTTTGAGTTTGGCAGCTTGTGGAAATTCTGTGAAACAGACCGGACAGTCTTCTACGGAAGAGAAGCCGGTGGCAAGCACTGTGAATAATGAGGAATCTGCAGAAAACAGCACCGATGTAGAAAATACGGACACTTCTGAAGGACAGACGGACGAATCGGAGAATCCGGAAAATGCGGATATCCAGGAAGAACAGGGAAAAAAAGTGTTGGTGGTTTATTTTTCCGCTACCAACACAACAGAGGGTGTGGCGCAGCATATTGCAAACGGTCTGAATGCGGATACTTATGAGATCGTTCCAGAAGAACCGTATACGGATGCAGATCTAAATTATAATGACAATAACAGTCGTACCACGATTGAAATGAATGACCCGGCTGCCCGTCCTGCTATTTCTGGTTCGGTGGAAAATATGGAACAGTATGATATTGTGTTCATTGGATATGCTGGTGGTATAATAGGACTAAATCAAGAGAAGCCCACAAAACAAGGGTTTGCACTGGTTTAGTCCTATTTATTTAAGCCCATTATGGTGGAGATTAGGACAGCGCTGGACGAAAATCAAAAACCTACATCAAAGAAGTCAGAAATGCCCATCACTGATGCGGCCATACTATGGCTTTTAAGAAATGCGAGGTGAAACAGAATATTTAGCAGTTAGGAAGCAATTATTTTATTGCGTGATAAGGACTATTCAAGTGTACGTGCTTGGGTAGTCCTTATCTTTTTGCAGAATTTAAGGAGGATGGGAACGTATGGAACTGAATGAAATGGAAAAACGGCTACTGTACCAGACAGAAGGAAGTGAATGGTATGCCGTCCTGCATGAGCTGGCTATGGCTTCAAGGTATGCAAAAGACCCGGACAGGAGAAAAGCGGCGGACAGCCTTATTAAAAAGCTGAACTCCCTGACGGATGGTGAGTGCATGGAGGTTGTATACGATATCAGGAAAAACTACAGGCTTCCCAAAGGAAGCAGGACTGTCGGCGAGATGCTTGCGGAGGCAAGGCAGAGATCCGGCGCTGAACAGTTAAAAGGGCATGACATCATGGCGCTGGAACGGTTTGACCCGGAAGTGCGCCACATGGTCATCTTTGAGGTGCTTTCAGGTGATTCCTTTGCAGGCAGTAAAGGCGACAGGGTGCGCCTGTTCCTGACGGATGCCGGGTACCAGAAATTTAAGGGCAGGCAGGAGCAGGGGGAGGTCAGGATAGAGAACCATGCGAAGGTTGCACCGGGCGGCCATCTGCATTATGGCCACAGCAGGGATGGAGACCGTAGCCGGTAGAGTGGACATTTGGAAAGGGGGTTTTGATATGGCAGTATTCCGGGTAGAGAAGACAAAAGATTTCACCGTCATGAGCAACCACCATCTCCGCAACGGGAAGTTATCGCTGAAAGCAAAGGGGCTCCTATCCCTCATGCTTTCACTGCCGGAGGATTGGGATTATACAACAAAGGGGCTTGCCTGCATCTGCAAGGACGGGGTGGATTCCATTGGAAGCGCCTTAAAGGAATTAGAGCAGCATGGGTATCTCACAAGGCGGCGCATCCGTTTTGAAAACGGGCGGCTGGGGGATATCGAATACATGATACATGAAAAGCCGGTAAGCGGGGAACCAGAAGGGGATTCACCTGAACGGGAAAATCCAGAACAGGTAAAACCAATACAGGCAAAACCAAAACAGGAGGAGCCTGGACAGGTAAAACCCGCACAATTAAATACTGATCCATTAAACACAGACAGATTAAATACACATCAATCAATCTATCCGGCAGGATGCCGGGATGGGATGGATCAGATGGAACTGGCAGATGCATACCGGGAGATTATTCGTGAGAATGTTGAGTACAGTATTTTAACGGAACGTTATGGGGAACAGCGGATGGATGAAACAGTTGAACTGATGCTGGAAGTAGTTCTGTCAAAACGCCCCTATATCCGCATAGCAGGCGACGATTTCCCCAGGGAGGTTGTGAGGGGCCGGTTCTTAAAGATCAATTCCAGCCACTTAGAGTATGTCTTTGGCTGTATTGACAAAAACACCACAAAGGTAGGGAATATCAAGGCGTACCTGCTGGCGGCACTATATAACGCCCCGGCGACAATGGACAGCTATTACCGGGCGGAGGTCAACCATGATCTGTACGGTACATAAGCGCAGAAAACTCAGAGAAAAAGGAGAAAAATTTATGGAACAGATTTACAGGATCGGCATTGACCATGGGTATGGGAACATCAAGACGGCACACCACATTTTCCAGTCGGGAGTGGTGCAGAAGGGGAGCATCACAGAATTATCCGGCATGGTGGTTGAGCTTGAAGGAAAATTTTACGAGATTGGCTCCACCCATAAGGAGTACCAGATGGACAAGGTATGGGATGAAGATTACTACGTGCTTACCCTTGCGGCACTGGCGAAGGAACTGCAGGGCAGGGGGATATGCAATGCATCCGTCATCCTTGCGGCAGGGCTCCCCATCAAGTGGCTGGAAGAGCAGGCAGGGGCATTCCGAAAATACCTGATGCAGAAGAAGGAAGTGGTTTTTAAATGCAATGGCACACGCTACCATGTGAAGATTGAGGATGTGGAGATTTATGCACAGGGATTCGCCGCCATTGCTGAAAACCTTAGAGACTATCAGGGATTCAATATCGTGGCGGATATCGGGAACGGGACCATGAACGTTATCTTTGTGGTGGACGGCATCCCCGATTCCACCCGCTACTATACGGAGCGTTTCGGCGTAGACTGCTGTGTGATAGAGATGCGGAGCGAACTGACAAACAAGGTGCATTCGGTGGTAGATGACCTTATCGTGAAAAAGGTTTTAAAGGATGGAACCGCAGAGATTGGCGAGAAATACCTGAAAGCAATCGGGGAATGCGCTACGGAATATACCGAAAAGATCATGCGGAAGTTGCGGGAATATGGCTACAATGAAGAACTGGCGAAGCTCCATTTCCTTGGAGGCGGAGCCATGCTGATGAAGCACTTTGGGAAGCTGGATAAAAACAGGGTGCGTTTCATTGAGGATATCAACGCCAATGCCAAAGGCTATGAATACCTCTCCCACCAGCGCCGGATCAGGAAGCTCCGGCAGAAGTAGGGGAGGGAAAAACAGATGAGCGATAAAAGAGGGATAATCAAAAACATCAAGCCGGTATTCTGCCGGTTTGATATGGATGATGAGCCGGAGCGGAGGGCGTGGCAGATCATCCAGAAACTTAGCAAGGGGAACGGGGAAGGGAAGAACCGGAGCTATAACAGCATCATTTCAGAGGCCGTTGTCGGGTATTACGATAAAGTGACCATGAGCCACGAGGAATTATTGGAAAGACTTGAACAGGTTATACATAAGGAAGTGGCAGCGATCCCCGGCGTTCCTTTGCAGATACCATACCCCTATCCGGCAGCCCAGCCCCAGCAGACGGGGCGGCAGCAGGAACAGGCAGCCCCCAAAACCGAAGAACTGAATGAAGCCGCCCTGGACTTTATGGATGGCTTCATGGGAATGTAGCAGGGTGCTTTATGCATCCTGTTTTTTCAGGCAATTCAAAGGGCAGGCAGGTCATGCGTAAAAACAAAATACAGAAATGTATTTGCAGTTTATTTGTAACCCTAAAGTTGTAAAATATTGACTCAAATCGTTATATTGCTATTTTTTATGGATGCTAGACAGTACTCAAACCTT
>ERZ808054.98-NODE-98-length-110227-cov-5.992020_pt1 | contig 110227 bp, 94 predicted proteins | sample MGYA00380201_ERZ808054 | MGnify/ENA primary metagenome ERZ808054 (study PRJEB31490, sample SAMN06133419) | mouse gut metagenome | isolation source: Z5_2 | host: mice | place: China: Chengdu | collected 2015-05 ... | reverse complement strand
AGAACGGTTTCCAAAGCTGTTAAATCTTCGGTTTGACTTACTGCCAAGTCCGGCATCCGAGCAGAAGATAAACTCGCCGCATGCAAAGTCACGTATTACCTTTGTTTCCAAAGGCTTTAAGGTTGTCTGTTCGTTCTGGTTTCCCGGGAATACATCAAAAGCAAGGGGGATTCCATCAGCATCCATAAACAGTCCCATTGTGACGATGGGATTTGGCCTGTTTTCCTTGCTTTTTCCATACTTTCTGAAATCATCATCCTGCTGGGTCTCAAAGTAATAATTCGTACAGTCGTAGTAGAGAATCCTGTTGTTTCTGGGATGAACGAAGTTTGAATTGCAGTATAGTTCCTCCTGAATAAAGTCGGATTCTTCAGCCATAAGGGAAAGTGCACGGTAGATGTCGTGCAGCTCATACTTAGGAGGTTCCAGCAGCGTCTGGCAGTAGGAGTAACTGCCCAGTTTGCTGGAAGGCGCCAGGATTCTGGAAAAAATCTGATCCGTAAGAACTGCGCTGAAATCATAAGAGTATTTATGACGTTTGGAAATCTTACGGGAAATGGAATCTATTTTTAATTCAGTGCACAGTTTTTGAAGGAACAGATATCCAATCTGAAAGCAGCGTTCTTCATATTTGGGAATATAAGCGCTTCTGGATAAGGAAACTGTAACACTGCTGATGTTAGAGTTGTATTCGATGGTGTCCTTTTCTGCCTCAGATTTTGCCCAGGCCATCATAGCATCATAATCCCCGGAAAACTGTTCCAAGAGTTCATTGAGTTTTCCAAGTTTTCTATGGATATAAGTAGCAGTTTTGCCATTGCTTTTACGGTATGAGCGTTTAATATAGACATCTTTGTTGTCTGAATTTCCTGTAAGTGAGATATACATGCAAAAGTCCCCCTTTGTGATATAATCTATATTATACCACAAAACGTACAAAAGCGCACGCATTATTTTAAAATATTTGACAAAAAAATAAGCCCTAATTAGCTTAAATAAAGGATTTCTGCGATATGATGTTAAAAAGAAGTGTCAAACTCCCGAGTAGGTAATGATCAGATGCTAATGCGCTTTTTGCTGTATAAGGACAGTCCTTGTAAATGAGGTTATTATATGCAAAATCTTATATTGACAAAAAAGTGCAAGTGAAGTATTGTAAGATTATATAGAAATTGATATTTGGATAAGACTAATTGCACATTTTACGTTTAGGAGTTTGGAAATGTTTGTACTGATTAATATAAGATCAACTGACAGGAGAAAAAATATATTTCCATTAGGACTGGCGTATATTGCTGCATGTTTTGAAAAATATGAGAAGGTAAAGGTATTTGACCTACATTACAAAAACAATATGGATGAACTATATAGCTTAATGACGATGGAGACAGTTAAGTTTGTCGGTTTTTCCGTTTGTTCAAGCGCTGAGAGCATGTATAATTGCGCGAGTATAGCCAAGAGTATCAAGAGAATTTCACCAGCAACCATAATAGGTATAGGAGGTCCTCATCCCACATATCAGGGGAGAGAGATTATGGCAAGACATTTGGAATTTGATGTTGCCATGGTGGGGGAAGGGGAATTGGCTGCAACACAGATAGGGGAAAACCTGCACATGGGCAGGGCTTTTTATGAAAATGTCAATAACATTATTTACAGGGATGTAACAAATGAAATTATTGTTTCAGCTCCCAAGAAAAATGACGTATATCTTCTGCCTGCCCGTCACCTTTTTTCGTCGTGCAGGGAATATTCAGATAAATTCAATGTAAAATATCCTGTAATTTGTGTGGAAAGCACAAGAGGATGTGTAGGGCGGTGCAGTTTTTGCGCTTTGAAACTTGATCCAACGAAGAGTTATGTCAGAAAAGATCTGAATCTTTTTTATGAAGATTTAAGACAGACATTAACTTCACAAGAGCTTGATACAGTTGATTTATTTATTGTGGATGCGGATTTTCTGGTTTCAAAAGCGCGTGCATTGGAAATCATTGATATTATAAAAAAATTTCCTCAGATCAGATATTTTAATATAGCGAGCTGTACGGACAGCATATTGCGTGCGAAGGACATTTTGGATGATTTGTTTGAAGCGGGATGCAGCTATATAGAAATTGGTGTTGAAAGCTTCTCACAGCAGCAATTGGAACGTTATGGGAAAAGGGCAACGGTTGAAACAAGCATTGAGGCAATAGAATTGTTGCAAGAAAAACAGAAGAAATACTCATTTTCCTATAAGATAGATATCATATTGTTTGAACCCTTTTCTACAATGGAAGATATCATGATTTCAAATGAGTATTTACAAAAGTATACATATGGCAATACTTTGAATGAAAATAACTTCTTTCATTATATGGATCTGTTTCCCGGAACAAAATATAGAGCGATGGCGGAAGAAGCAGGGTTAAGCGTGGCAGCCTCAGAAATGGATATACCTTATTGGAGATTTAAGGATGATCGAGTTTGCCAATTATATCAATATGTTCCTCTTTTCGTGCAAAATATTTATGACGGAAAAGAGGAAATTGAACAGAAAGTCAGCGAAAGAATACAGCAGACAGATTGTAAAAATCTCTTTTATATTAGAGATATGCGATTTTTAAGAACCATAGCCTATGATTGGTTTAACGACATGGTAAGATCGGACAGTTCCCAATATAGAGTTATTTATGAAAAATATTTGAAATTGTATGAGCAAATCAAGTCAAAATATAACACATAGGATTCTTATGCGGAGAGCGCTTTGTAATTGCATAATAATATATCACGAGAGGAGAACGTGCTATGAAATCGTATCTGGCAAAAATTGAAGGATTTACCACGGAAAATTATGAGGATGGAACAAGTGTTTTGTTGGTGGGAGACGTTGCTCACTTGCTCAATGTCGCTGCTACTCTATTGTATAGGATTTGTGGAGAGTGCTCGGAAGAAAATGATCTCTATGAACGTTTTCGAAGCAGGATAAATTGGGACAGTACGGAGATAACTGAAGAAGAAGTTAGATCTGATATTGAAGAGGCAATACAAGATATGATCGATAGGGGTATTTTGTCACGTGAGCAGACTGCTCTGGTTAATGACCGGGAAGAGATAGAAGATATAACGGATTATATAGTTTACGTTAAACCCAGGGTCGATACCTTTTCGGTGGGAGAATTAATGAATTTTGTACAGGAAATGGCTACAACAAGCGCCCATTGCAGCCATTGTTATACAAAGTTCGCATAAGCCTTTAATGGCAAGAGGAGAAGCAAAATGGAAATAGATATTTCGTACTTAAAGAAATTTCCATTTGACAGTATATACTATGAAATAACCTCTTACTGTAATGCTCATTGCTCCTACTGTTATAACAGTTCGTCAGGGCATGGAAAATATGTTCCCTTCTTTCACATCAAGGATGTAATAAAGCAGATTTTTCAGATGAATCCGCAGACAGGCGTCGTCCTGTCGGGAGGGGAACCCTTGTTCCATCCCAATATTAGAGAAATTGTAGAGTTAGTTTGCCAAAACCACTCCGAAGTGACTGTCATAACCAATGCATTTTTGATTGACAAATTGGACAGTCGCACTTTGCTGGAAAATTGTAATATTCAAGTTACAATAGAGAGTATGAGGGAAGAATTGCATGACAGCATAAGAGGACAAGGGTCTTTTCAAAATATAACCAGACTACAGGAATATGTTCCCAATATCAAGCATACAAAACGAATATTAAGGGTTAATCTGACACGGTACAACATTCGATATATTGAGGACTTTATGCGGTTTGCTGTTGAAAGTGGTTACACACACATATCCTTTGGGCTTCTGGCAATTCAGGGGCGCGCTCTGAGAGATGAAGATGCAATAGATTTTGAGGAAGATCGAGAGATATGTAACAATGCGATAAAACTCATAAAAGAGAATGCATACAGAGTTCAGAAAAATATTGTGGTAGAATGGAAAAATTGTTTACCAAGGACGGGATGTCAATTGTTGAACAAAGAGAACCCGGGAATGGCACTGCGAATAGATGCGGAAGGCTATGTGTTTCCATGCCTTTATTTCAATGACATAGACCATAGTATGGGAAACATTCAAACAAATTGCCTACAGGATATTATCAATGGGGAACAGTTTGCCAATTTGCTTAATCGATTATTGCACAGAGAATCCCATATGGATTCCTGTAGGCAATGCATTTGGGATAAGTATTGCTTTAAGGGGTGTCCGGCGTTGGCTTTTTCTAAACGTGGTAAATTTGATGAAAAGATATTCTGCCAATTCTTAAAGGAAACATTTCATGATGCTATAAAACTGGGTGCTGCCTCCATGGAAGGAATGAAAAGAGAGCATGATATACATTGAATTATGTTTTCTATTTATGGCACAGGTTACAATTGTTACTAACGATATTGAGTTACCTGTGTGGCTGAATAAACTATATCCCTATACAAATCGTGTTTCAGGCTATGCCGAAGCTTCAACTGTAATGACAATAACAAATCAATCGGGTGAATATACATTTTGCTATGAGGGTAGATTGATTTGTGGCTTAAGCAGAAATGGTTTGTATTATGTGGTTTATGAGGTTTTACAGGAAATAGCGGAAAAGAATTTTTTATCGTACCGTACTGATGTATTGCATGGAGCATGTGTTGAAAAAGAAGGCAAGGCATTGGTATTTTTGGCTGGAACCAACACAGGAAAATCCACATTGACTGCCGAATTGATTCATCAAGGGTATCGATATATATCAGATGATTATGTGATTTTAAGTAAAGATAATACGGGGATTATACCATTTCATCTGCCCCTAAAACTTAGAACCTTGGAGTTCACAACTACAGTTGAGGAAAAGCAAATCGTAGTAAGAGATTTCAATCCAGTAAAAAATGAGAATTATTATCTTATACAGCCTGAAGCCTTTAGCCAGAATAAAATATACCCAGTGCAGGCTGTTTTTCAGATTGAGCGGACTCAAAATGAAAATATTATGAGACGTTTAAAATGCAATGAAGCATTTGGGACGATTGTATCGTATTCCAAGATTGCGGACAGAAATTCCATAAAAAAACTAATGACAAGTGCTTTATCTCTTGCAAGGATAATAGAAGTATATAAAATATATTTTACCAGAACAGAAAACTGCATTAATTATATTAAAAAAACGATTGGAGAAAAACAGGATGTCTGATTATAATGTCCATAAAAAAAATGATTTTTTCTCTTTCAGACCCAGAGTTAGACTGACATCGTTCTGTAATAGAAACTGTCGCTATTGCTTTGCGAAAGAATATCTTTCCAAGGGGGAAAAAAGTTGTGAAATAGATTTGAACTCAATGGAAGAAATATTGTACCAATGCAGTGAAGAGGGAATCAGAGGGATCGGGTGGCAGGGGGGCGAGCCAACATTACATACAAGAATAAAAGAGATTATTGAATTGCACAAAAAATATAGCGTGAAAGCTACCGTATTTACTAATGGTTTAATAGAAAAGGAGGTAATTGAATCTCTAAGTGGAATTATTGATTCTGTTTTAGTCAACTGCAATGAGCCGGGGAGCTATGACGGAGATGAACTGGAGCGACTATTAAATAATATCAGACTAATGCAAAAACTATATGGGACGGAAAAGGTTGCGATTGGGATAAATATTTATTCTGCGCAAATGGACACTTCGTTTATTTTGGATTATGCACTGCAATTGGGGATAAATGAAGTACGAATAGATATTACAAGACCATCGCCTTCTAACAAAAATTTGTTTATTGAATGGGAAAAGATCGGAGAAACATTTGATTTGGCGAAGAAAACCCATGAGATACTGTGCAAAAATAGCATTAAATATGTTCATTTTGACTGCCCGTTTCCGTTTTGTGCGCTCTCGGAGGATGACATACAATATGTTTGGGATCACATGAACAGTGATTTAGGGCATGGTCAGTGCAGTACTGCTTTGGATATATCGTCTGATTCAAGGATTACTTCTTGTTTTTGTTCCATGCAATTTGAAGGAATTGCGACGAGTGATTTTTCTTCTCTGACGCATGCATGGCTGTTTATCAAATATTTGGAAGATTATGTCAAATGGAATACACATACAAAAGAGGATTGTATGGAATGCATATATAGCAAAAGGAGATTATGTCAGGGTGGATGCCTTGGATATAAATTAAATGAGAACTCTGTTAATAGTAGAGATATTCTATTTTCCCAAAAGAAATTATATGAACGAGCAAAGATTGTCTCAAAGCTTCTGATTCTGTATCGAAAAGGAAAGATACAGGAATGCTATGATGAATCAAAAAAAATGTTGAAAAAGCAGGATTTGGCCGAGGAAGTTGAGAAAATATATTTATTATGCGCAATCTATCTCAATAAAAATGAGGATTACCAAGACAGGGCAAATTACTTGCTCAAGAAATCTTATTATCCAGCGTTAGATGCTTTTTGTTATGCTTCTGCGCTGAAAGAGAATGGATTCTTGGATATTGCAATCAATATCGCTTGTTTGGGGTTGGAATTGGAAAAAAACAAAATGAATGGTAAACATAAAATATATTACTTTCTCTATGAGGCGTATATGAAGAAAAATGAGACAGAGAAAGCTTATTTATATTTAATTAGATTTTTTAAGTCATCACCAAAATTAAATAAGAAACTGCTATAAAAATTTGCGGAAAATACTAAAGTAAAAGGAGATTAATAAATGTATGATGTTTCTATAATCATTCCTACATATAATCGCTGCTCCCTTCTGGAGATGACATTAAAGTCTATCGCAAATCAGGATCTTAAAAACATATCTATGGAAGTACTAGTCATAGATGATGGATCAGTGGATAATACCCCGAAATTAACTGAAGAATATAAACAAGTAATATTAAATTTAAAATACTTTTATAATAAGCATGATAGATATAGGGTTGCGTATGTGAGAAATATTGGTATTAGAAACGCAAATGGAAAAATTATAATTTTTGTTGATTCGGGAATGGTTCTGTGTAAAGATTATGTTTTCCAACACTATAGGTCGCATGCGGAAAACGAAAATGCAGCGGTTATTGGAAGCATATATGGATACACGGTTCCTTTAGAAGATAAAGCCTTTAGCAAAATAATTGATTTAACGGACATAGATAAAACTTTTTCTTGTGTTGAAGCTAAAACAGAATATATGGATGTGCGAATGGAAAGTTTTAGATACCATTCTTATAATATAAGTAATTTAATGGCGCCCTATACATTTTTCTGGACAGGAAATGTTTCTGTTCAAAGAAGACTAATACTGGAAATAGGAGGCTTTGACGAGAAATTTATAGGTTGGGGAGTGGAGGACATAGATTTTGGCTATAGATTGTTTCTGAATGGTGCAAAATATATTTTAAATCTAAGAGCAAAGTCGATTCATATTCCCCATGAGTTACCTGTAGATGTCAAAGATGTTCTGGATAAGGATCGTGGAATAGATAATAAAATTTATTTTCATATGAAGTATAAAAATATAGATAGTGAGTTATTTGCAACAGGTTGCCAAGATTTATTTTATAACAGGGACCTATATACTATATATATAAATTCCATTAATCGATTTGATTTTAAGTGTATTAAAGGAACCGGAATAATTGAAGAACCTCTAAATGAAACTACAATAATTTATGGAGCAGGAGACGGATCGATACTTAGATTCTGTGAAGACCCTACTGTATTAGAGTATGAAAAAAGTAAATATATTTTTTTGAAAGATAACTTTCAGTATAATAAGGTGTATAACTCTATTGGAACCATGACATTTTTTACGGATAAACAGTTTAATGTTTGTCTTATCACAGATTATTGGATATACTTAAATGATTATCTTTTGTTAAATTTAATAAAAGAATCTCTTCGAATATCCGACACAGTTTTTATTTTATTTCAAATCAGCATAGGCGGAACAGACTGTATTCAAAAAATTGATCTAAGCAAAGTGACCAATTGCTTGGACAGTTTAGCGATTAAATATATTCCATATGAATTTACGGAATACAGAAATACATTTTATTATTTAAAATTTTCGGAAATGCAGTAATGTACAAAATTGAAGGGATGAGAATTTTATGTCTAAGATGACGTATAATAAGTTTCGCAAATTAATTTCATAAAAATAGACATGGTCTATAGCCGTTTGGTAGAATTAAGTCACCACAACAAAATTTGCCAAAGGAGGCTGAAAAACCATGTCTGATAACATTATACAACTAAACGAGGACTTAATAAAGCACGATCTGAAAGACCTTGCCCGCTCCAGCGTGGAAGAAACCCTCAATGCCCTGCTTGACAAAGAAGCGGATGAACTGGTCAATGCCCAGAAGTACGAACGTTCCAGTGGACGTCAGGGTTACCGTTCTGGCCATTATAAGAGGAATTTTCAGACGACTGCCGGGGAAGTGGAGTTAAATGTCCCCAAGCTCAAAGGCGTCCCCTTTGAAACTGCCATCATCGAACGTTACCGCCGCAGGGAATCCTCCGTGGAAGAAGCCCTGATCGAGATGTATCTTGCCGGAGTCTCCGTACGCCGTGTGGAAGACATCACGGAAGCTCTCTGGGGGACGAAAGTGTCACTCGGCACGATAAGCAACCTCAACAAAAAAGCCTATGAACATATCGAACAATGGCGTACCCGACCGCTTTCCGGCAGATATCCGTATGTCTATGTAGACGGAGTCTATCTCAAGCGCAGCTGGGGCGGTGAGATACAGAATGTATCTGTCCTTGTGGCCATCGGTGTTAATGAAGACGGCTGCCGTGAGATCATAGGTGCTGCGGAAGGAATGAAAGAGGATAAAGAAAGCTGGCGTTCCTTCTTTGTATGGCTTAAGCAGCGCGGCCTTTGCGGTGTGCATCTGATTATCGGGGATAAGAACCTTGGTATGCTGGAAACGATCCCTGAAGTGTTTCCCGATGCATGTTATCAGCGTTGTACCGTACATTTTTACCGTAACATATTTTCCGTCACACCCCGAAGTAAGATGAAAAGTGTTTCCATGATGCTGAAGGCCATTCATGCGCAGGAGAGCAAGGAGGCCGCCAGGGAAAAGGCGGCTCAGGTGGCGGAGAAGCTCAAAGAAATGAAGCTGTCTGCAGCGGCAAAGAAACTTCTGGACGGCATAGATGAGACTCTCACTTATATGAACTTTCCTACACAGCACTGGAGCCGGATCAGAACCAACAATACCATTGAGCGACTTAATCGGGAGATCAAACGCCGTACAAAAGCGATCGGTGCCTTTCCCGATGGCCAAAGCGCCCTGATGCTGGTATGTGCCAGACTGCGTCATGTAGCGGGAACGCAATGGGGAACAAAGCGATACATGAACATGGATCATCTCTATCACATGGAATCGGATACAGAACCTAATAACATAGCCGGCTGACTTCCGGATACCAAGCGGCAGAAATTAAATTTGCGAAAAAATCTTGACACTATCTTATGGTACAAGTATCATAAAAAATATTGATTGTAAGTTCTGCTTTTCCATAGGGTGGAATGAAAAAGATTTAATTCTAAAGATAGAAATTTACAGTTTGGACTTGAATTGGGGCAAAGAAAATGATTATAGTCAAATGCAGGACTGTATTAAAATCATATACAATGATGATTGGAGTAAATTTTTTATATTGCAGATAAAAGAAACCGATAGTCATGAGATGTTTATTGCAAGAGAGAATATATATCCATTAGAAAAAATAGAGAGTAATAAAACTTTTTATAATAAGCAGAATGAGTGCCATTCGATCATTACAAACATACCATGGAAATATACCCATTTAAAACCTGAAATAGGGAAAGAATTTTTTTTCTATTTCAATATTATTTGCTGGAATAGAGAAATGCGTTATACGGATACTATTGTATTCAATGACAGTGAGAACAGACTGGTTAAGCTATGTGCTTGTCCAGACCTTCCGCTTTAATAAACGAAGCAAATTCATGGCATTAGCGATATTTCCTTTTGCTGAATGAAAACTCGTAAAAGGGCTTGACAAACGTCATATTAACTCCTATACTTTCTTTAGCTTCATGTTATTTACCATGAAAATGGGTATTCTATATAAGGAGAGGCCCTGATAAAAGGAGAGGTTACGAGTATGCTGGAAAAAGTAAAAGAAATCATTGCAAAGCAGTTGAATCTGGATGTGGATGAGATTACCGAGAGCACTTCCTTCAAGGATGACCTGGGAGCAGATTCATTGGATCTGTTTGAGTTAGTGATGGCGTTTGAGGAGGAGTATGACATTGAGATTCCCTCTGAGGACCTGGAGGACATTGCAACGGTTGGCGATATCATCAAATTGATGAAGGACAACGGCGTAGAAGAATAACGGCAGTAGATACCAAAACAGCCCCGTCTCTTTGAGGGGTTGTTTTTGCGGCTGCTTGAAAATATGAAGGGAGCGTACATGGCATGAATCTGAAAGAACAGATTACAAAAATGGTGGAAAGCATTTCCAAGGATAAGAACTTGCAGGAGCAGTTTAAAAAAGAGCCGGTAAAGGCACTGGAAAGTGTGCTGGGAGTGGATTTGCCGGAGGATGTGATAGAGCAGGTGATTGCGGGGGTCAAGGCCAAGTTGACGGCGGACAATGTGTCGGATGCGGTGGATACAATAAAGGGTCTGTTTAAAAAATAGATTAATACATAGCAGTATATTTTACGGAAAGGGTATCTTTTTCTTTGGAAAAGGAAGCCCTTTCCGAAATTTATCCTTAAAATCGCAAGATATATGAAAAGCAGAATGAAATATCCTGCCACAATGATAGTGGCATAGGTCTTTCTTAAGGGTTGCCGGCAAAACTTACTTTAATGATGCCGGCAATCAATATACCAATAAGCGCAACTGTATCTACAAGCAAAACAGCAACTACACTTTTTATTAATCCATATACAAACATGATAGAAAAGACCTCTACTGACAGCGCAATAAAACATAAATAGTTTGATAAATATTCTGTTATAAGTTCTCCGTAGGTATAGTTTATTAAAAATCTCACATAGATAACCGGTCTTAACAAAATACGGATACAGATACAAGCCAATGGATATACAAAAATAAATTTCTTATCTATTACGGAAGTCGCTATTCCATTATTCCACTGAACAGGGATCTGGGACGGCAAGCTCGCATATGATAATATTCCAATTAATAAACATAGTGATGCAATAATTGTCCATGTAATAAGGCTGCCCCAAATATACAGGAAGCTGACGGAATCCAGTTTGAAGACAGCTTTGTTATCGCTCCAATGAGTCTCTATATCCGCTACATATTTCTTAACCTGTAATTCGTCAAAACTGATATTTCCTGATGCAAGCATTCTTTCACACATAGTTTTTGCTTGATTTAAACCCTCTATTTGTGTTTGGATTGTTGTAGTTTGTTTTTCTATTATTTCTGCCAATGGCACTTTACCAGATAGGACATTACGAATATCTTCAATGGAAATTTCCAGTGTTCGCAAAAAAGCGATTTTTTTAATGTTTTCAACATCTTTTTCAGAATAATCTCTATATCCGTTCTTATCATTTCGTGATGGTTCTATTAGCTTTTCTTTTTCATAAAAGCGAATGTTGGAACGTGTTAATCCTGTCTGCTCCTCAACTTCTTTTATTGTCATAATGCCTACCTCCTTATTCTGGGAACTTAGTAAATTCCTGGACTTTCAATCAGCACCCCACGATTCTGCGCATAAAACGTATCATGACCATTTTTCTCAAATAAGTATACATTCCTTCTGAAGGTTTTGCCAATCCGCGAATCAAACCTTAAAACAGTGGTTTTTCTGCTTATTATTTCCCTTATAATATAAGGTATCAATAAGGTTTACAGTCAAGCTGTTTCTTCATTTTTTTCTAATAAGTTAGATAATGGGTAGGATTCCATAATGTTTGTCTTTGGGTCTCTGGTTGTTTAGTGCGAAATAATGTGGTGCTGGCGGTCTATCTTTTGTTTTCGGTGGCCTGCTTCTTTACCGTACATGAGCATATAAAAGGGAGTTGCCGCAAAAGGTTGCTTAATTATGCGACAACTCCCAAACATCTGCCCTTTTCTTGTCTATCGACGTTTAACAGGCATCCAGATCCCACTTTCATACGACTCGCTGCAGGTATCTCCATTGGAGTACCATTCTATATTCATGTGGAACGCGATCTCAAACGCCGGATTTCCAGGAAGCCATTCCTTGAAAATTCTGGTATTGACTGTCTGCAGTGCGTCCGGCATAGCACCGGTGCATTTGAATTTTGCCCACTCGCTGGCAGGGATTTCGAAGACCTTCATTCCTTCCGGCACTTCGCCTCCCTGATAGGCTCCGGCGATATAATATCGGAAATGATCCCTGTCCGTCTCATCTTCCACACAGACGCCGAATTCTCCTACGACGCATTCTGCGATGGTCTGCCGAATCCTTTCTTCTTCCGGCGTCCCATCCTGCTGGGACTGCCCGCAGTAGCGCTCGCCGAATTCCTTCCAGAATCCGGGGATTTCCTGATAAGAGTTCTCGAAAGAAATAATCTTCTCAAACCCAATCATTCGCATAGATTCTCTTTTTTCGATCGTAAATTCCATTTTATTACCTCCTTTTACGGAAATCTCTGCTACAAGCGGAAGAAAAACTTTGATCTGATGGGGCTGTGCCCGGAGCTGCATGGGGGACATGCCGTGAAAGCGCGTAAACGCCCTGGTAAAGCTCTCCGGCGTGTCGTATCCGTATTTGTAAGCCAGATCAATGATTTTCCCTTCCCCATTCCCACTGCCTTTGTCCATATTCCGGCTTTCCGTTTCGGAAACTTTTCGCCCTAGTACTTCCAGCCCTGCCAGATATAGTCTGCGGTTTCTCAGGTATTCCCCGATGGTATAGCCGGTTACGATTTTAAAGCATTTTTGGAAATAGAACGGAGAGAAATGCAGCGCATCTGCCACTTCCTCCGCACCGATCTTCTGAAACAGATGCTCCTCCATGTAATCAATTGCCTTCTGCAAACCCATTAACCAGTCCATTCTTCCTCCTTTGACATTCATCCGGTTCCGGTTCCGGATATGGTTCTTCCTTAAGGACAGTTCCATCATATCACATCCGACTCCAAAAATCCTGTCTTTTCCTGCCCTCATTTGTTCGTGGCGCAGAAACGGAAAATCACAAATGCCCTTCATACAGCAGGATTGGATCAGACGGGCCAAAAAAGTAGTTGACAATCATAGGGTTGACCTGTATAATGAACATTGTTCATATTGAGGTGATGCCATGAATACAGTAATAACGTCAAAAGAAGAAATTCTGAGAAACAGTTGTGAGTTAATCCAGCGGCAGGGCTGGTCAGCAGTGAATATCAGATCTGTAGCTACGGCTTGCGGTGTATCTGTGGGATCCATTTACAATTATTTTGGATCAAAAGCCGAACTGGTCAGCGCCACAATAGAAAGTGTATGGCATGATATTTTCCATCTGCCCCAGGAAACCCTGCGATTTAATGATACACTGGCCTGTATAATCTGGATCTATGAAAGAATGGAGTATGGCTGTAAGAAATATCCGGGGTTTTTTGCGCTTCACTCGTTTACCTTCGGACAGGAAAAATCCGATGGTAAGCAACTCATGTATCAAACATGGGAGCATATTATAAATGGTTTGGGATCTGTATTAAAACAGGACCCCAAGGTACGCTCCGATGCCTTTGATCAGCAGTTTACGGCAGAGAAATTTTCGGATATTCTGTTCTCGCTTATATTATCCGCATTGCTTCGGCAGGACTATGACCCTTCCGCGGTTTTAGAGATTATTCGCCGAACAATTTACTGAAAAAACACATATCTCACATAGGTGTGTGGTTTTTTTATTCAGCATAGTGAACATTGTTCAGAATAACAAAACAATATTCCTCATTTGCTGTTAGGGCATTTGGTCGAAACTTTGTCAATGCTGCATGGGGCATTGACAGAGAAGACAATAAATATTCAAAAAAGGAGAATGAATTATGCAATCAGTAGTAGAAACCGTTTTTGACGCAGCGTATTTAATCACAGTCATTACGCTTGGAATCTTAATGATTCGAAGAAGCAGGCAAAGCAGCCAATTCCGTCTGTTTGGCTGGATGGCGGTGGTCCTGGGGGGCGGCGACTCTTTCCACCTGGTGCCCCGGGCGGCGGCCCTTTGCACAACAGGTCTGGAAAACTTTACAGTAGCTTTGGGGATTGGAAAATGGATCACATCCGTTACAATGACCGTTTTCTATGTACTGCTTTACTATGTTTGGAGACAGCGGTATTCCGTTAAGGGGCATACTGCTTTAACCGCCGTTGTGTATGTGCTTGCTGGAGTGCGCGTGATTTTATGTATGATGCCGCAAAATCAGTGGCTTAGTGCCGACGCGCCCCTTCTTTGGGGAGTGTATCGCAATATTCCCTTTGCGTTGCTGGGATTGGTGGTAATCGTTTTGTTTTTTCATAAAGCCAGGGAAAAAGAGGATCGCGCTTTCCGCTGGATGTGGTTGACCATCGTATTGAGTTTTGGTTTTTATATTCCGGTTGTATTATGGGCAGATGCGTTTCCCTTGATTGGCATGCTGATGATTCCCAAAACCTGTGCTTATGTCTGGACAATTTTAATCGGTTATCGGGCAATGGTCCGCGAAACTGCATAGAAAAGGTTCCCGGGAGTTTGTTCTGCGGTCGTGAAAATCGGAATATGCTGATATAAAGCCAGATTACCTGCCTGTTTGGGAGGCAGGGAAGAGAGGGAAGATGCTGAACTATCTGTGGGCGGCCATGATCGCCATCGGCATTATCTATGCAGCGTTCACTGGCAATCTGGAGGCCATCACCAACGCGGCGCTGGACAGTGCGGGAGAGGGGATATCCCTGTGTATTACAACGGCGGGAGTTATGGCCCTGTGGATGGGATTGATGGAGATCGCACAGCAGGCCGGACTGGTGGCAAAGCTGACCAGGGGGATCGGCCCGGTGCTGGATTTTCTGTTTCCGCGGATTCCCAAAGGTCATAAGGCCAGGGAATATATCGCCACAAATATTATCGCCAATGTGTTGGGACTGGGATGGGCCTGTACCCCGGCGGGTCTGAAAGCCATGGAGGAGTTGGCCCGGCTGGAGCAGGAGAGGGGCAATCCCGAGTATCTGGAGGGCGTATGTCCGGCAGCTGAAGGCGGAAAGAGAAATGCGGGACACCCAGGCGGCACAGCGCAGGGAGGGGACCGAAATGCGGGAAATATTTGGAAGCCGGGAGGCGGATCGGGGAAAACAGACGGAAAAAGAGGGAAGAGCCCGGGGGCGGGAGCTGGGGGGCGTACAGCCAGCCGGGAGATGTGTACATTCCTCATTCTAAATATCTCCTCTCTGCAGTTGATTCCCGTGAATATGATCGCCTATCGCAGCCAGTATGGCAGTACCCGTCCTGCGGCCATCATAGCGCCGTCCATTCTGGCCACTCTGGTGAGTACGGTGGCGGCGGTGGTATACTGTAAGTGTAAAGATCATGGGAAACCTATGAGTCGTGCCTGAGAGCGGCGGGTATGCGGAAAACTTCATCTTGACAGGAGTGACCCGGCAAGCGGGCGAGAGGGGGTAAAATGAACGTACTCAGCCATATTTCGGATATTATTATTCCGCTTCTCTTATTTTACATAGTGGGATACGGCGTGGTTTCCAGAGTGAAAGTCTATGAGGCTTTTCTGACAGGGGCAAAAGAGGGACTTAAGGTGGTGGTGGATATAATGCCCACACTGGTGGGGTTGCTGGTGGCCGTAGGCGTACTGCGGGCATCGGGCTTCCTGGATTTCCTGGCGGGGCTGCTGGCTCCGCTGGCAGAGCCGGCGGGAATTCCCGCCGCCGTAGTGCCGGTGATGCTGATCAAGCTGTTTTCCGGCTCCGCCGCCACGGGACTGGTGCTGGATGTGTTTCGAACTTACGGGCCGGACAGCTATATCGGAACTTTGGTGTCCATATTGATGAGTTGTACGGAAACCTGTTTTTACACCATGAGCGTCTACTATCTGGCGGCAAAAGTTACCAAGACCCGCTATACTCTGCCGGGTGCGCTACTGTCTTTGGCGGCCAGCGCCGTCATGAGTGTGGTGCTGGCAAGGATGTAACAGATGCTTTCCCAAGGTATGTGTACTGATCTGCGGTGTCTGCAGCTTCTTCATGCAGGCTAGGAACCACCCTTTGACGCCGCTGCTTTATCATACTGTCTGCGGCAGAAGAAAAGGGACAGTCCCATGCCGATGATCCAGCCGGCGGGCCAGGAGGCCCATATTCCCAGAGGCGAACCGGTCCAGGCAGAAAGGACGAAGGCCAGTGCCACCCGCAGGATCAGATCTGTGAAGGTAGCGGCCATGAACTGCCGCATGGCGCTGGTACCCCGGAGAATACCATCGGCCACCAGTTTGGCGGCAATTACAAAATAGAAAGGGGACAGGACCCACAAAAACTGCCGGCCTGTGGTTAGGGCAGTGACGGAATTCCGATCCATGAACAGCAGCAACAGATACTTTCCCAAGAAGATATAGGCGATGCAGAAGGGCACGCACAGACACCATATTAGTTTCAGTCCGGCCCCAAAGCCTTCCCGGATCCGCTTATATTTTTGGGCTCCCAGGTTCTGGGCCGTAAAGTTGGAGATGCCGTTGCCCAGAGTTGTAAAGGAAGTAATTACAAGATTGTTCAATTTTACGGCGGCAGAGTATCCGGCGGCAACGCTGACGCCATAGTTGTTGATGCATCCCTGTATCAGAATATTTCCCACGGATATGAAGGACTGCTGCAGGATGCTGGGGATAGCGATTACCAAAATCCGCCGCAGAAGCGGAAGGGAAAATATGGTAATCTTCCCTTCCGTCTTTAGCCGGGACAGACGTTTCAGCAGAAGGGTTATGGATAAGACGCAGCTGACGCCCTGGCAAATAAAGGTGGCCCATGCCACGCCCGCAACTTCCATGGAAAAGCATTTAACAAAGAGAATGTCCATCAGGATGTTGGCACAGGATGAGATTACCAGAAAGATAAAGGGTGTCCTGGAGTCTCCCAGCGCCGAAAAGATCCCTGTAGAAATATTGTAAAAAAACAGGAACGGAAGCCCCCACACGTAGATTTGCAGGTACAGGGAGGAGTCGGCCATGATCTTCGGCTGCGTATTCATTAGGCCCAGCAATGTGTCGCAGGACAGCAGTCCGGCAAGCATCAGTATGCCGCACAGTATGCCGCTGGCAATCAGAGAGGTGTATACAGAAGATTTCATGGTTTCATAGTCTTTGGCCCCAAACAGCTGGGAGACGATAACGGAACAGCCGATGTTGCAGCCAAAGGCAAAAGCGATAAATACCAGTGTGACATTGTAGCTGTTGCCCACAGCGGCCAGGGCATCTTCCCCGATGAATTTGCCTGCCACCAGGGAATCTGCTATATTGTATAATTGCTGGAATACGATACTGCCAAACATGGGCAGACAAAACGCCCATAAAATTTTCCGAGGATTTCCGACTGTCAAATCTTTGTTCATAGTTTTTTCCTTATTATAGTTCCGCATCTTCCTTACCAACGCCAAGATAGTTGATCCATATCTGAACGCTTAGCGTCCATATATGGATCAGGGCGTTGTTCAGGAAGATGCTGATAAGCAGAAGTTCCGCATCTTCCTTACCAACGCCAAGACAGGTGATCCATATCTGAACGCTTAGCGTCCATATATGGATCAGGGCGTTGTTCAGGAAGATGCTGATAAGCAGAAATTCCGCATCTTCCTTACCAACGCCAGGACAGTTGATCCATATCTGAACGCCTGGCGTCCATATATGATCTGGGCCGTCATTTTATACATTTACAATTTATCTGAAATAGATTATACTACCCATATACAAATATGAAAAATATATATTTAATATAAAAGGAATATAAAATATATATGGATATTAATTTTGAACACTATAAGATATTTTATTATGTGGCTAAATACGGAAATATTACGAAGGCGGCCGCTGCCCTGGGCAGCAACCAACCCAATGTAACAAGGATTATTAAGCTGCTGGAATCCCAGTTAAATTGCCGGCTTTTGATTCGGGAGGCAAGGGGGATCAGTCTCACGGAGGAGGGCAGGCGGCTCTATGCCCATGTGGAAATTGCGTATCAGCATTTGTCCAACGCCCAGGAAGAGATTTTGGGGGCAGATTTGCAGAGATCCGGTACGGTGGAAATCGGTGTTACCGAGACAGCGCTCCATCTGTTTTTGCTGGATGTCTTACACGGATTTAAAGCAACATACTCTGCCATTCGAATCAAGATTCACAATCATGCCACACCTGAGATACTGCGGCAGCTTGCCGGTGGCGGCCTGGATTTTGCCGTAGTGACAACGCCTTTTGAACTGTCGGATTCGATGCATTGTGAAAAGGTATTGGATTTCAGAGAGGTGCTGGTGGCAGGCGTCCAGTACCGGGACCTAGGAGAGGGCGCCTGGGAACTGAAAGATCTCAGGAATCATCCCTGGGTAGGACTGGGCAGGGGGACTGCAACCTATGAACTGTACAAGGACTTTTTTATCAAAAACGGTGTAGATCTGGAACTTGACATGGAGGTGGCGACCTCCGACCTGATATTACCGCTGATTGTGAATAATTTTGGAATCGGTTTTGCGGCAGAGGATTTGGCGAAGCCTCTCCTGCAAGCGGGAGGGCTGATCAGGGTGCCTGTCAAAAGCGACCTTCCCCACCGCTCCGTACAAATTGTGGCTGACAGGGGGCGGGGAAGAAGCCTTGCGGCGGATACCTTTTATAAGTACCTGTGTACTTGCGGGGCATCAAATCCATAGGGAAGCGATGCATTTGAATCAAAAAGCGAGCCATTCCCGAATAAAAATCTTGCAAGTTTCTTCTCCACATGTTACCATATCAATGAAGCATATATTTCTTTTCACATTAGATATACAATTCACTTTTCAAGATATCGGAAAATCTATGCTTTAAATCCAATAAGAATAATTGAAGAGAAGCAGGGGTTTCTGGTATGGGCAGTAGTGTCAGCGCCATTCGGTATCTCCTGCGCACAGGAGGTATGGAATGGACAAAAAAGCACCAAGAAGTAAATCCGGGACAGGTATATTCATTGCTCCCAAGTCGGATATTGCGTTTAAGGAGATGATGCGATGTGAAGAAGTACGCAGGCATTTCATCAGTGATGTACTGGAGATCCCTCCAGAGGAGATCAGGTCAGTGCGTTTGGAGAACCCTTTTCTGAGCAGACGCGGTTACAGAGAGAAGCAGTGTATTCTGGACGTACGCATGCTGCTCAACGACAACAGCAGGATCAATGTGGAATTACAGGTCAGGCGGCTGGCTTACTGGGACAAGCGCAGCTTGTTTTATCTGTCAAAGATGTATACGGAGGACCTGTTCACAGGGCAGAGATATGACAGGCTGAAAAAGTGTATTGTGATCAGCATCCTGGAGTTTTACGGAGACGGGAATCCGGGCTATCATAAGGTGTATCATCTGCGGGACCGGGAGGGGCGGCTGTATTCGCCTGCTGCGGGTGGAGAGTGAGAAGGAACTGAATGAGATGCAAAGTGATAATGTGGGAGTTATGAGGGCAGTGAATGAGGTAAAAGCAATGAATCTAAGAAAATGGTGGAGAACACTGCATGAGGCACGTTTGAAAGCCCAGAGGGATCAGTGGGCCATGGAAGAGGCGATGAAGGAGGACAGCATGGCCGCGGGTAAGGCAGAGGGTATGGCACAGGGCATGGCAGAGGGTATGGCTGTAGGGCTGAGCCAGGGTGAACTACTCCGCAGCAGGCAGGCTATTTTGGATTTGCTGGAAGATTTTGGAGAAATCCCCCAGGATATACGCAGCGTCATTGATTCGGAAGAAGACAGGGACATTTTGAAGATATGGCTGAAATCTGCCGCCAGAGCAGAGGATTTTGAAGATTTCAGAAATCGAATCAAATAAAGGAGCACTCCCGGTCCGGGAGATACGGCAGAAAAGAAAGAAGAGATTACCATGACGAAAGAGATCTATATATGTATTGCTGTGGCGGTACTGGCAGTGCTGGCGCTGGCAACGCTGCTGGTTCTGCGGAAGGCCAGACGCGGACGCCTCCGGGATATGGACTTAATGGAAGGGCATGCGTTCGAATATTATTGTGCGGACCTGCTACGGGGAGCGGGCTTTCTGGAGGTGGAGGTTACCCGGGGCAGCGGAGATTATGGAGTGGATATTCTTGCAGAGCGGGACGGCGTGACTTACGCCGTCCAGTGCAAGCGTTATGATGGACCAGTGGGGGTAAAAGCAGTGCAGGAAGTATATGCCGGCAGAGATTATTACGACCGCATGGTGGGAGCAGTGATGACCAACCAGTATTTTACCCGTCCCGCAGTAGAGGTAGCCCGAAAGCTGAAGATCCTGTTATGGGACCGGGGATATCTGGAGAGTATCCTGGAGGAGCGTACATAATGGGGACGGTTTATCCTGGCGGTCAGGATGCATCCGTCAGCGCCTCTTCCAGACTGGTAAAATCCGAGGGGCCCATGTTTAGGAAAAAGGTGTGGAAACGCAGATCGGAGTAGTCTGCCCCCCACAGATCGCGGGCTTTTTGCTGTAACGCAAGTATTTCCAGATAGCCCACATAGTACTGGGGATAATTAACGGGTTCTTCCGCAATATAGGTGTAGATGGCCTGAGCAGCCTGGGGGTCACTGATGCCGAAATTATTCAGCACCGAGGCAATCTGCCCACAATCTGCCCCGTCGTAGTGGATCATCAGGTCCAGCAGGGAGTAGAGACACAACAGCAGGCTGCGGTTGACCTTCTCTGCCTGGACATACCATACGGCCTCGGACTGTCCGCATTCCTGCAGCAGAGCGCATGCGTAGTCATAAGCAATAAATTCCACATACAGTGCCCAGCCCTCCTGGTATCCGCCATAGCCCAGCAGCTGCCGTACCGGATTTGCCCCCCGGCTTGCCAGATAACGGCGGGTGTAGACGGATTGATACAGATGACCGGGATAGCCCTCATGGGCAAGGGTAGTGTAGAGTTCCAGGGCGTTGGGTCCGTCTTTCTCATTTACATAAATCACATTGGAGGAGGTATCGTCCAGGGGCGGCGTCAGGTAGAAAGCCGGGGCCGTGTACTCTGCCAGAGAGTCGGAGACGGCTTTGACAGTCACTGTGGGAGTTTTCTGTCCGTCCACTGCCAGACCGGGAAAGTCCCGGGACATCCGTGTCTGCAGATCCTCCAGCATCTGCTCGGGCTGGGTGTAAGGGAAGGCGGACAGGCATTGTTCCTGGGTGGAGGGCAGCACGCAGGCAGGATGTTCTGTAACCAGCCCCCGCAGGGCGTTAAGTTGGGAGAGCAGTTGGTTTTTCAGCAGGTCATAGAGTTCCTCGGGAGAGCGGTAGCTGCCGGTCTCCGCAATCAGTAACTGGCGGTAGTAGTCCTGCCCCTCCGGGTAGGTCGCCAGTCCTTTGGGCAGATTGCCGCCTGCCGTATATTGGAGTTCTCTGCCCGTGGAATCCGATTGCCGGAGGTCTCCGCTTTCCTGTTGTGCCGCCAGTTGTTCCAGTCCCTGTGCCAGTCGTCCGTAGGCGGGGAGCAACACGGAGGAAAGCAATTCGTTGTTGCGGCGGATGGCGGACAGAGCGGCTTTCCGTTCAATTCCCTGCCGGGTATACAATTCATTGATCCTTTCCTGAAATGTGGTCTGGAGAAAATGGCTGCCCTGCGCCAGAGTCTCCGCTGTGAGAATCCGAACGCATTGCTGTTGTACCTTTTCGAGGGAGCCCCGGCTCATGGACAAACCTGCCGCCGCTTTTTCCTGTTCATAGACCAGCAGGCTGTCGAAATAAACTCCGGTCTGGGACAGCAGGGTCAGGTAATCGTCCACATCCCTGGAAGTGCGGAAGGTATATTCCGCCAGCAGAATGGGAAGCTGGCTCTGCATGCCGGAGGCAGGGGACAGCAGTTCGTCATAATAAGCGTGGGACTGCAGCGCCAGGGAATTTTCCAGGGAGAGGGTCAGAAGTTTCCGGGTATATGCATCCTCGGGACTCAGCCCCCGGTCTGACAGTCCCGCCCAGAAATCGATCTGTTCCTTCAAATCTGCAAGAGAGGCTTTTTTGTCTCCCGGCACATAGCCCGGCAGTATGGCTTCATAGTCTTGAATACCAAAATTCCCGGGGTAAGCCACGGTATAGTGCATGTTCAAAGTGTTATGTACCATTTCCTGCCGGAACAGTTCCTGGGCGGCCTGCCGGAATTTTTGCTGGTTGCGGTGAGGGCCGGACAGAAACAGGGTCAGCCCGGCGAAGAGCAGCAACAGCCCGGCGCCTGCCAGAAGCTGCCGCCAGGTGAGTTTTTGATGTTTTTTCAAGGCAGACTCCGTGAAGCGGGTATTGGTGTATTATATGCGCCGGGAATTGTCCGCTATGCAGCCTGAGAGGGATAGGATATGAGGAAAGGGAAAGGATGGTATGGGAATCTCTCTTTAGAACAGCGAAAAGTAAAATATTTAATATTTTGGTAAACTCATATTGACCGGAACATGGAAAAGGCACTATACTAAAAAGGTAAGAGACTGTGAAAACCTTCGGCATGGGAAATTTCCAGGCCAAGCGAAAATGAGAAAACAGGAGGGTAAACATGAGTAAGGAAGCGATTTTGTCCGGAAAGGCAGTGCTGGGTATTGAGTTCGGCTCCACCCGTATCAAGGCAGTGCTGGTGGACGCAACCCATCAGCCGGTGGCCATGGGCACCTATGATTGGGAAAACCGTCTGGAAAACAACATCTGGACCTACAGTCTGGAGGATATCTGGAAAGGGCTGCAGGGCTGCTATCAAAGTCTGAAAGAGGACGTACGGGACAAGTACGGCGTGGCCCTGACCAAGCTGGGAGCGCTGGGATTTTCCGGTATGATGCATGGTTACATGCCCTTTGACAAAAGCGGAGAACTGCTGGTGCCCTTCCGCACTTGGCGGAACACCATGACTGCGGAAGCCTGCGGCAGGCTCACCCCCGTGTTTTGTTTCAACATTCCTCAGAGATGGAGCATTGCCCATCTGTATCAGGCAATTTTGAGCGGTGAAGAGCATGTGAAGGAGATCGCTTTCTTTACCACTCTTGCGGGATACATCCACTGGAAATTGTCAGGGGAAAAGGTTTTGGGCGTTGGCGAAGCCTCCGGCATGTTCCCCATTGACTCTGAAATCTGTGACTATGACCAGAAGATGCTGACACAATTTGACGAATTGGTGGAGGATAGGAACTTTGGGTGGAAATTAAAAGATATCTTGCCCGGAGTGCTGCCCGCTGGCGCAGCGGCAGGTACGCTGACCGCAGAGGGAGCCAGGCTGCTGGATCCTTCCGGCGAACTGGAGGCAGGCGTGCCCATGTGTCCTCCCGAGGGAGACGCGGGTACGGGCATGGTGGCCACCAACAGTGTCAAGGTACGCACCGGCAACATCTCCGCGGGTACTTCCATTTTCTCCATGGTGGTGACGGAGCATGCCCTGAGCAAGGTGCATGAGGAGATCGACATGGTGACTACGCCGGACGGTTATCCCGTAGCCATGGTGCACTGCAACAACTGCACCTCCGATCTGAACGCCTGGATCAACCTGTTTGAGGAGTTTGCAGGAAAGTTTGGTTTAAAGCCCGACAGGAATGAACTGTACGGCACACTGTACCGGGAGGCTTTGACGGCGGATCCCGACTGCGGCGGCCTGATGGCATACAATTATTTCTCCGGTGAGCCCGTGACGGGTCTCAACGCAGGGCGGCCCATGTTTGTCCGTACCCCGGATGCCCGCTTCAGCCTGGCGAATTTCATGAGGAGTCATCTGTACAGCGCCATGGCTGCGCTGAAGATCGGCAACGATATTCTGCTTAAGGAAGAGCAGGTAAAGGTGGATTCCCTGATGGGCCATGGCGGTCTGTTCAAGACCCCGGTGGTGGGACAGCAGCTTATGGCGGCGGCCATGAATGCGCCCGTGACGGTGATGGACACCGCCAGCGAGGGCGGCGCATGGGGCATGGCGGTGCTTGCCTGCTTCATGGCGGAGAAAGGAGCGGAAGAGACGCTGCCGGAGTATCTGTCAGACAGGATATTTGCCGGTCAGAGCGGAACCACTATTGCGCCGACAGCGGCGGACGTGGCCGGATTTGATGCGTTTATTGAGAAGTATAAAGCCACTCTGCCTGCGGAAAAGGCGGCTGTGGAAGGGCTGAACTGATAAGGCGGCGCATAGGGGACTGCCGTCTGTGAGTCGGGAGCAAGAGGAGGATTATTTTAATGTTGGAGGAATTAAAACGAAAAGTTTATGAGGCAAATATGGATTTGCCTCGTTATGGCCTGGTGACTTTTACATGGGGTAATGTCAGCGCCATTGACAGAGAGAGCGGCCTGTTTGTCATAAAGCCCAGCGGTGTGGAATATGACAGGCTGCAACCCGAGGATATGGTGGTGATGGATCTGGAGGGCAACAAGGTGGAAGGCAAGTACAATCCCTCGTCGGATACCGCTACCCATCTGGAATTGTACAAGGCATTTCCGGAGATCGGCGGCGTGGTACATACCCATTCTTCCTATGCCACCAGCTGGGCCCAGGCGGGAAGAGACATTCCCTGCTATGGAACCACACATGCCGACTATATCTACGGCGGAGTGCCCTGTGTCAGATGCCTGACCAGGGAGGAGATTGAGGATGCCTATGAAGAAAATACCGGGCATTTGATTGTGAACGAATTCAAGAGACTGAACAAGGATCCCATGGCGGTGCCCGCCGTGCTGTGCAAGAACCATGGACCTTTTGCCTGGGGCAAAGACGCAAAAGACGCGGTCCACAATGCGGTGGTACTGGAGGAGGTGGCCAAGATGGCCTACCGTGCGGAGACCATCAATCCCCGGATACAGCCGGCGCCCCAGGAACTGCAGGATAAACATTATTATCGCAAGCATGGGGCCAATGCCTACTATGGGCAGAAGGAACAGTGACACATTGCCCTGCGGAAAGAGAGTATGGACGCCCTGGGAAGGGGAGGGATAAAAGGCGGGCAGAAAACACATTGTGCTCGAACACATCCTGGAAAATTTGCCGGTATATATAGACGGAAAACGCAATTTGTGCTAGAATGAAAAGCAGAAAAAGAATGTGCCGCCAGGGGGGTGGCAGAAGGAGGAAGCAATGAACAATTTAGAACTGAAAAAGCGTGCTAATGATGTTCGCAAGGGCATTGTCACTGCCGTACACAGTGCAAAGGCAGGACATCCCGGCGGGTCATTGTCGGCGGCAGACATGTTTACTTTCCTGTATTTTGAGGAGATGAATATTGATCCCCAGAGTCCCAAGAAGGAGGACAGAGACCGTTTTGTGCTTTCCAAGGGCCATACGGCTCCGGGTTTATATTCTGCCATGGCCAACAGGGGATATTTCCCGGTGGAGGACCTGACCACCCTGCGTAAGCTGGGGTCCTATCTGCAGGGCCATCCCTGTGTACATATCCCCGGCGTAGACATGTCCTCCGGCTCTTTGGGACAGGGCGTCTCCGCCGCAGTGGGCATGGCGCTGGGCGCAAAGCTGGACAACAGGGATTTCCGTGTGTACACCATGCTGGGAGACGGCGAACTGGAGGAAGGCCAGGTGTGGGAGGCCGCCATGTTTGCCGGACACCGCAAGCTGGATAATCTGTGCGTAATCGTGGACAATAATAATCTGCAGATTGACGGCCCCATCGACCAGGTCTGCTCCCCCTATCCCATTGACAAGAAGTTTGAGGCGTTTAATTTCCACGTGATTACGATTGATGCCCATGATTTTGACCAGATCAGGGCGGCTTTCAAGGAGGCCAGGGAGACCAAGGGCATGCCTACCTGCATTGTAATGCACAGCCTGAAGGGCAAGGGTGTATCCTTTATGGAGAACAGTGTGGACTGGCACGGCAAGGCTCCCAACGATGAGGAGTACGCGGTGGCTATGGCCGATCTGGACAAGATCGCGGCGGATTTAGAGAAGGAGGGGCAGGCGTAATGGCAGACACAATCAAGAAAATCGCAACTCGTGAAAGCTATGGCAACGCGCTTAAGGAGTTGGCTGAGGAGTTTCCCCAGCTGGTAGTGCTGGACGCCGATCTGGCGGCGGCTACCAAGACGGGCATTTTTAAGAAAGCATATCCTGACAGACATATAGACTGCGGTATTGCGGAGTGCAATATGGTGGGCATCGCGGCGGGCCTGGCTTCCGTGGGAAAGATTCCCTTTGTCAGTTCCTTTGCCATGTTCGCGGCGGGACGCGCCTATGAGCAGGTGCGCAACTCTGTGGGATATCCCCAGTTGAATGTTAAGATCGGCGCAACCCATGCCGGTATTACCGTGGGCGAGGACGGCGCAACTCACCAGTGCAATGAGGACCTGGCCCTGATGCGGACCATCCCCGGCATGGTGGTAATGTGTCCTTCCGATGATGTGGAGGCAAAGGCGGCTGTGCGTGCGGCTCTGGAGTATCAGGGTCCGGTTTACATCAGATTTGGTCGTGCCGCCGTGCCCGTGATCAATGACAAGCCGGATTACAAGTTTGAGATCGGCAAGGGAACAGTGGTGAGAGAAGGAAGTGATGTGACCATTGTGGCCACCGGTATCTGTGTGGACTCTGCGCTGGGAGCGGCGGAGAAATTGGCGGCAGAAGGTGTCAGCGCAGAGGTAGTGAATATCTGCACCATCAAGCCTCTGGATGAGAAGATTATCATTGACAGTGCCAGGAAAACCGGCAAGGTAGTGACTGTAGAGGAGCATTCCGTCATCGGCGGTCTGGGAAGTGCAGTGTGCGATTGTCTCAGCGCAAATCTGCCTACTCCCGTCAAGAAGATCGGTATGCAGGATGTGTTCGGTGAATCCGGGTCCGCAGCAGCGCTGGTAGCCAAGTACGGCCTGGACGCAGAGGGCGTGTATAAATCGGTCAAGGAATTTTTATAAGTTGCAGAATGAATAATGAATTGAGGGGCTGTCGCAGCCCCTCTTTCTATTTGGATGATTTACTGCCGGATTTACATGGAAGGGAAGAAGGAAGCGCAGAAATTCTTAAGAAATTTTAAGGAATTATAGAGGAATATGATGCAATTCCATGCTATACTTAACTCATAAACGACAGAGAAAGAGGGTAGGAGACAGGCAATGGGGGCTTTGTATGAGGAAGAAGATGAACTGGATTTTTCGTTTTTAAAGCAAAGTGTCCGACAGCAGCCGAAAGGACCAGCGGGACGTAGGACAGCCGACAGCGGCAGAGACCAAAGGGGTAATCCAGTATCCCGGGGCAGGCAGATGCAGATGGCCCAGGGGAAAAACCGACAGAACCGTACCGTTCCGGGCGCAGACCGGCAGGTACAGGCGCGCCAGGGTCGGCAGGGAGCAGCTATACCGGAAGAAAACAGTCGGAGCAGCGTGTCCCGGGCACGTAGCGGAGAAGTGCGGGAGATAAGGGGCAAAAGCAGGAGCGGTGCCGGACGTCCGGTCACTATGCAGGAGAAACAGGCAATACTGGCAGTCAGAAAGAAGCGTCGTCTGCGCCGTCAGAGGCAGCTGCTGACGGCGACGCTGTGCATGCTGCTGGCAGGGACTGCCCTGGCTGTTCTTTGGTTACGGCAGGAAGTACCGGAGCCAATGAGGGAGACCGGCGGCCAGACAGTGCCCCAGGTACAGGCGGAGGGAACAGGCCAGGACTTTGTATGGGGGACTGTCCAGGGGATCCCGGAAAGCCAGTTCAACCAGCATCCGGAATGGACGGAGGATTTTCTGACCATCAGTGAGTATTCCCGCCCCGGGGAGCCGTTGGAGGAGGTTAAAAACATATTTGTGCATTACACGGCCAATCCGAATACCAGTGCCGCACAGAACCGCAATTATTTTGAGAATCTGAAGGACAATCATGACGTTCGCGGAGCCAGCGCCCATTTTATCATAGGTATTAACGGGGAGATCCTGCAGATCGTGCCCCTGGATGAAATTGCCTATGCGGTGCAGACCCGGAACGGGGATTCCATCTCGATAGAATGCTGCTTTAAAAACCAGAACGGACAATTTACCCAGGAGACTTATGACAGCCTGATTGAATTGCTTGCGTGGCTGGTAAGCACATATCAGTTGGAGACGGATGATATACTGCGGCATTATGATTGTGGAGGCAAGAAATGCCCGTTGTATTATGTGGATCATGAGGATGCCTGGAGAATTCTGAAGCAGGATGTGGCGGATCACATTGCCGGGATGCAGTGAGTTGCCGCACGGTGCTTCCCACAGAAAACAGTTGCGATAGAGGAGGGAATTTGGTAAAATATTCAGTGAAATGAGGAAAGCGGAGGTCATGTCAATGAACATTTTATCCCCTTCCATCCTGGCTGCGGATTTCTGGCAGTTGGGACGGCAGATAGAGCAAGTGCAGCGCTCCGGAGCGCAATATTTACATATAGATGTGATGGACGGCTTTTTTGTGCCTTCCATTTCTTTTGGGATGCCGGTGATCACTTCCCTGCGGAAGTGTACTGACATCTTTTTTGATGTGCACATAATGATCCGGGAGCCGGAGCGGTATGCGGCTCAGTTTGTGGCCTGCGGCGCGGATCTGGTGACTTTCCACCTGGAGGCCACAGAACATGTGCAGCAAACCATTGACGCCATCCGGCAGGCAGGGGCCAGGGTGGGCATCAGCATCAAGCCGGATACCCCTGCGGAGGCGGTTTTTCCCTGGCTGGAGCAGGTGGACATGGTGTTGGTAATGACGGTGGAACCGGGCTTTGGGGGTCAAAAGTATATGGACAGCTGCACAGAAAAAATCCGGCGCGTGAGGGCTGCGGTTACGGAGCGAAAGCTGCGGGTGGACGTGGAGATAGACGGCGGTGTGACGGCGGATAACATAGGGATTCCCCTGGCCGCAGGAGCCAATGTGATTGTGGCGGGGTCGGCGGTATTCCAGGGAGACATCGAAGAGAACGTCCATAAATTAATGGCGCAGATGGGAAACTCATAAACGGCATATTCCCGGAAAGCGCACGGCAATGCACCGCCGGGAGTATGCGCAACTCTAATTAAGAAAGGGGCATTATGAACCGGAGAGTACTTTTTAACACAGGCTGGCAATTTGCCAAGACGGCATTGGGCGTTTCCTATGAACAGAAAGAAATCTGGCAGACGGACTTAAAGCCGGTGGCGCTGCCGCATGACTGGCTGATCTGTCAGACAGACAAATTGTATGAGGACGGCATCGGCTGGTATGTCAGGGACTGGCAGGTTGAAAAGAAGGCCGGCCAGCGGATTCATCTGCGCTTTGACGGCGTGTATATGGATTCTGCTCTTTATGTCAACGACAGATTGGTGGGAGAATGGAAATACGGTTATTCCACATTTGAGTACGATGTGACGGATGCCCTTCGGGAGGGGGAAAACCGGCTGGTTATGCGGGTGGTCCACCAGTCTCCCAACAGCCGCTGGTACAGCGGCGCCGGCATTTATCGGAATGTGTGGCAGTTGACGGTGCCGGATGTACATTTGGCAAGTGATGGCATATACCTTACCCCCCGAAAGACGGAAGAGGGATTTGTTCTGGGGATTGAGACAGAGCTGGTGGACGGCCGGGGCGGCGTGCCGACTCTGGAAGAGGGAAAATACCGGCTTCGGTATACGCTGTGGAAAGACATGGAGGGGGAGCTGGAAGAAGTTTCCGGTTCTGACTGCAGGGCAGTGCAGATCTGGCAGCACACTTTGGACTGCGGGCTTGAGAAGGCCATAGCAGACGACCGGGTGGTATTGGCCCCGGACGGACGCAGGCTGGAGCATGGTGCCCGCTTTGCCTGCCGATATACGGTGGAGGCTCCACGTCTGTGGGATGTGGAGGATCCCTACCTGTATACATTGCAGGCGGAACTGCTGAAGGACGGGGAGGTAATCCAGGAGGAGAGTCTGAAGACAGGTTTTTGCAGCAAGGAGTTTACCCCGGAGCAGGGCTTCGTGTTAAACGGCAGAAAATTGCGCCTGAACGGTGTCTGTGAACATCATGATCTGGGTGCGCTGGGAGCTGCTTTTTCCAAAGAGGCCATGCGCAGGAAATTTTTAAAACTCCGCGGCATGGGCGTCAACGCCCTGCGTACTTCTCACAATATGCCTGCGCCGGAGGTCATGGAACTGGCGGACGAATTGGGATTTCTGGTGGTAGCGGAAGCCTTTGACATGTGGGAGATGCCCAAGACCCAATATGACTATGCCCGCTTTTTCGTAGATTGGGCCGAGACGGATGTGCGAAGCTGGGTGCGCCGGGATCGCAGCCATGTGAGCCTGCTGATGTGGAGCATCGGCAATGAAATTTATGATACCCATGCGGATGAGCATGGACAGGAGATTACCCGCAGGCTGATGAATTTTGTGCGGCAGCATGACCCGGAGGAAAATGCCCCCTGCACCATCGGCAGCAATTATATGCCCTGGGAGGGAGCACAGAAATGCGCGGATATCACCAAGATGGCAGGGTACAACTACGCGGAAGGTTACTATGAGGCACATCATAAACAGTATCCCGATTGGGTGATCTACGGCAGCGAGACGGCCTCTGTGGTAAAAAGCCGGGGAATCTATCATTTTCCGCTGGAACGTTCCATCCTGACTGACGAGGACGAGCAATGTTCCTCTCTGGGCAACAGCGCTACCAGCTGGGGGGCTAAGAGTGAAGAGTATTGTATAACTGCGGATCGGGATACAGCCTTTTCCTGCGGGCAATTCCTGTGGACAGGATTTGACTATATTGGGGAGCCCACTCCCTATCAGACCAAGAACAGCTATTTTGGGCAGATAGATACGGCGGGGATTCCCAAGGATGCCTACTACATTTATAAAGGGGAGTGGACCGACGGGGTTAAAGAGCCTTTTGTCCATATCTTTCCCTACTGGGATTTTAATCCGGGTCAGATCATAGATGTGCGGGTTGCCAGCAATCAGCCCAAAGTAGAACTGTTTGAAAACGGCATCTCCCAGGGAATATTTGAGATGGAACACAGGGCAGGCTCGGGGAGTCAATTGGTGGGAAACTGGCGTCTGGGCTTTCGACCGGGTATCATCAGCGCGGTGGGGTACGATGGGGAAGGGAATGAGACGGCAAGGGATAGCCGCATTTCCAGCGGCGATTCTGCGGCGCTGGTATTGAAGGCGGAGAAAATGGAGGGCAGCCGGATTCTGACCTGGCAGGGCAGTCCCGCAGGAGGTGTGGAGACTATTCCGGCGGACTATATGGCCCTGACAGCCAACGGAGAAGATATGTTGTTTGTGGAGATCTCCACAGTGGATGAAGAGGGACGCCCGGTAGAAAATGCCGGCGATTATGTGGAGGTGGAAGTAGACGGGCCCGGACGTCTGGTGGGCCTGGACAATGGGGACAGCACGGATTACGATCCTTACAAGGGAACGATCCGTAAACTTTTCAGCGGCAGGCTGATGGCGATGATTGCCGTGGAAGACCGGCCGGGAGAAATCCGGGTGACAGTGAGGGACGCTCGCAGGAGCAGGCATCTGGGAGAATTGCCTGCCTATACCCGGGCGGATCAAAGCGACTGTGCCCGGCGGATCCGGCAGGCTGCGGCGACGGATCTGCTGCGGGATGCCGGCCTGTGCATCACCGTATTGCCCGGCCGGGTCCGGGAAGGACTGGCCCTGAAAACCTCCAACCGTTTCATGCCCCTGGCCCGAGTACCTGTGGGTTATGTGCCGGTGCGCAAATTGGAACTGAAGCGCGATGAGGCCTGGGAGGCCAACACCGGAGAAAAATCTGCAGATCCTCAGGCGTCCCGGTCCCATGGGGACTGGACGGTTCTGGGGCCGGAGAAAAGACAGGTGGCGGTGCAGGCAGTCTGCCATCCGGCATCTGCCACGGATCAGGAGATTTTGTGGAAAGCCGTGAATGGTTCCGGCATTGAGACCAATGTGGCTTCTGTGGAGGCCCATGGTTCCCGGGCGGTGATAACGGCTCTGGGGGACGGAAGTTTCCATGTGCGCTGCATGGTGAAAAACGGAACAGACAAGGTGAAATTGATTTCCCAGATGGAATTTGTGATTGAAAATATGGGTCCTGCCACTATGGATCCCTACAATTTTGTGGTGGGCGGTCTATTCAACTGTCAGCAGGGTACGGTGCTCAGCGGCATACAAAATGCCGCTTCCACTGCCAGAGAAGGATTCACGGCGGTGGGGTACTCCGGACTGGATTTCGGTGATTACGGTTCGGATGAGATAACGGTGTCGATTTTTGCCAACAGCAATGATCCTCAGTTTATACAGTTTTGGGAAGGCCTTCCGGGCCAGGAGGGCAGTGAACTGCTCTACGACGGCGTATACCACAAGCAGAGTCAATGGCAGGTATTTCAGTCGGAGACCTACAAATTGAACAAGCGCCTGCGGGGGCAGACCACCCTCAGCATCTGCACCAAGGCGTCTATGGAACTGGGAGGCTTCGTATTCACCAGGGTCAATAAGGCTACCCAACGGCAGTATGTGGTGGAAAACAGGCAGATTTACGGAGACAGTTTCACTGTGACGAAAGAAGCCATAGAGGGTATCGGCAATAATGTATCTCTGGAATATGCGGATATGGATTTTGGAGAACAGGGTATCAGCAGCATTTCCATCTGCGGCCGCACGCCTCTGGCCAAAAACACGATTCATGTGCGGTTTGTGGGTGAAGATAGCCTGAATCAGATTGTGGAGTTCCCCCATGAAGAGGAGTATGCGGTGCACCGTTTTGAACTGCAGCCGGTGAAAGGGCTGCAGAAGGTAGTGTTTGTATTCCTGCCGGGGTGCGATTTTGACTTTTCATGGTTCCAGTTCGCGTGAAATGGATGAAAGTAGGGGCGGCCAATGGCCGCCCCTGCTTTGTTACAAAAAGGAAGGTCTGTCACTCCTTGTCAACGGGAAAGAATATTTTGGTCAGTGCGTCCAGCAGACATTCTACTGCGGCTCCCCCCAGAAAAAGGATCCAGGTAATATACCATGCATGGGTAGCGAAACTGATGATAAAATAAAAAATTACAATTAAAAGCCACATTAGCCCTTCCAGGCTGCCCTTGATCTGCTTAAAGCGCTTGCGGCGCCGTTTTCTGATTTCGGAGTTTACAGCAGCACCACCGGCAGTATAATCGGACAGTTCCGCGGGAGGCTGGATCCTGCGGGCATATATCAGCAGTGAAGTCGGTACGATACAGATCAACAGAGCAATGCCGACTCCCAGAATGTTCAGGTTTCGGCCATCAATATAAAGTAACTTTATGTTATACCAGTGCAGCAGGAGAGAGAATATCAACACTGCGCCGGCCAGCAGGAAAAGTCCGGCGGATACTGCGGTCAAGGCCGCTTTCTTTTCCTGGGCCTCCCGGGCCCATTGCAGATAATAAGCCTGAGAGTAGTCTTCATCCGGGCCCATCTCCGCAAAAAGCTGCTCTACATTGCCAATGGAACTCACCACTTGTTGAAAGGCTTCGTCCTCATTATATCCCCGCAAAGTCAGATCGTTATATTTTTCCAGGGCGTTGGCAATCAATTCTTCCTTCAATTCCAGTGTGCGGCGGTTTATCGGACCATTTTCAAACAGTTGATCCATATACTTTCTGATTCGCAGATTATCCATAATGCCGGGCGCTTGCATGCGCCCCCTCCTTTGCTGTATTTATAATGTCGATTCTCATTGCGCAAGTTCCAATAATCGGTCGATCATCGCCTTGGCCTCCTTCCATTCCCGAAGCCCACGTTCACAGGCCTTGCGTCCTTCCTGGGTAATGGAGTAGTAGCGGCGGCGCGCTCCCACTTTTTCATCCCCCCAATAAGCGGTGATATATCCTGCCTGTTCCAGCCTGCGGAAGGCAGTATACAGGGTGGCTTCCTTCAATTCATATCGGTTGTCCGTCTTACGCAGTATGTCTTTATTAATCTGGTAGCCATAGCTGTCGTGTTCCATTAGGCTGGTCAGAATGATGGTTTCCGTGTGCCCACGGATAATATCGGCGGTAATTGACATGGTTGCGGCCTTTCTACTATGTGCTGCTGTTTTGTTTCTTCTAATTCATCTTATATAGATTATAGTTTAAGATACCTCGCCTGTCAAGGTATATAGGAAGTATTTTTAACCCTTAATATGTGCGGAAAGAAAGTATCTGGTGCTAGACCGAAATTGTGTCTACCCATAATATAAAGGTATGAAGAGAGTGCAGGGGTCGCTAAGAGTGAGGTTTATACACATAGAAACAAATGCAGCGCCCATTCAGGCGCTGCACTTTTATTACTTATAAAACAACCGACAGATTAATTTTTTGTGGCTGGGCCAACATAGATCCATTCACCTACCCACACGTTGGTGGTGGCATTATACAGGCGCTTCCAGATCTCATTTCCTCTTCGCTCGTAAACCCAAGTTATGATATCTGCCCTAGGAGAAATCTCCTCTGCGCCGGGCGGGGTTGCGGCGTTGACCGGCAGACTGGAATTAGGGCTTACAGCCAACAGGGCCATGCTGCATGCCGCCGCAGCAAATACATACCTACCGATTTTGAACCTTTTCATTGCGTTCCTCCTCACTGGAATAGACCTCTATTCCATGATAATGATCCAGGGAAGCTACTGTCTCAGGAGTTTCCCAGCCAATAAAGTAAATGTTATAAGTGCCGTCTGCATTTTCTATGGCGTAGCAATTTTCCTGATTTGGTACGATATAAGACTCTGACTCCTGATACAGGGGTTCATAGGAACAATTTTCAAATATAACCAGATAGGAACCCAGATACAGGCTGAGAACCACCAACAACATCAGGAACGACAGCAGAAAATTGGGCTTTTTCCCGCCACATTGGATCATATGAAGCCGATGCCTTAAGTCACTTCTTTTTTCCAGAAACATTGTCATGTACTTGGGGGCAGAGTCTGAATTCCCCCGTGAACCTGACATATAGTGCAGCATGCTGGTCACATAGCCGATGGAGGCATCCTCCCCTTCGGAGACAATGGAGGCGTCCACCCGTATTTCCAGCAGGGTATCAATTTGCCTGTTCAACAGATGAGTGAAAGGATTCCACCAGTAGGCCGCAACCAGACAATTAATGCCGAACTTCAGCCACAAATCATGATGCATGTAATGGAAGACTTCATGGCGCAGGGCATACATGACATCCATGTCGGTGGGTTCTGCATCCCTTGGAAGAAGGATGATGGGATGCAGCAGCCCTATAATCATGGGAGCCTCGGCATAGGGACTGATGCACAGGCGGATCCGATCATACCGTTTTCCATTGCATACCTTCCGCAGCAGGGAAGCGTAAGGTTCCTGCCTGGTAATATCCCGGCTGTTGCGCAGGGCCAGATGCTTCAATATTTTATACTGGAACAGAAACAGGGCGATGTAGAGAATGCTGCCTCCCAGCCATAAGAAACAAAAAACTTCCCATATGGACAGGCAGATACCCGGAATGACTTCATAAGGATGCCGCAGCAAGGAAAACAGGTTGGAAATGCCGGACGGAAGGACCACCGTCTTTGCAAAAGGCAATTCACAGGGAAATAAAAGCCGGATCAAAGTGACGGCACAATATACCGCTGTCAGTCTGTAGCCGACTCTGGCCAGCGTTTTCTCATTACGAAAAAACAGCGTGACCAGAATCAACAACAGATTGCTTGTAAGTACGGTCATCAACACAGACGAAAAACTGAATTGAATCATGGCTTTACCCTACTTCTTCTGTTTTTTAAGATCGGCCAGCAGCTTCTCCAGATCTTTGATGTCCTTCTCCTTTTTGGACTCGTCATCACTCAGCTTAAACATGCCTGCCACGGCGGTCTGCATGCTGATGATGGAACGGAAACTCCTGTAGTCCTGCAGGAATTTCTCAGTGAGTACATCTTTGGACTTCGCAGTAGGGCCGAAAGTCCTGCTCAACACATTGCCGCTGTGGGTTACACCCTGAACCTCTACCAGTTCATTGGCCAGCAGCTTGCGGAGTACAGCCTGCACCGTGCTCTGGGTCAACTCTGCACCGGAATTTACAATCTCAGTGGAGGTCAGGGCACGCTCAGACTCGTGAAGAATTTTTAACACTTCAAGTTCTCTTGGATTAAGTTTCATAAAAAATATCTCCTTTCATGGCGTCTCAAATCAATACTATTATAATTCAATGCGCAAAAATGTGCAAGATGTGACAACAATTTTTTTGAAAAAAATTTTCTTGCTGTAAAATGTATCAAAATTGTGATAATATTTCCTGTTGAGTCTTGCCAGAGGGTTACATCTGTGCTATGGTTTGAATAATTGTGAGGGATCGGAGAAAGTGGCGGGTACAGGTATTTCCTGCGTCATAAAGGGGAAACTGGAAATGAGTGATTTGGAGGTGACTGGATAATGGATGTCCATGGACGATGGAAGAGATGGCTTTACATGCTGTGTTTTGCGGCTCTGAGTGTGCTGGACTTCGTGCGTAATACCCAGAACGGGGACGTGTGGGGCGTGGCGGTAAACCTCACGGGTCTGGTGATGCTGGTGGTTATTGCCTCCGCCTGGCCGCTGAAAAGGCTGCTGACCGTGGGAAACGGGGTTTGGACCCTGACCTGTATCGCCCTGGCTGTCTACGCCCGTGTCAGCATTTTGCCCACAGGTATGGATGTGTTTTACGGGATGTATGTGTGGACTTTCGTGTCGGCCTTGGCAAATGTCTGGTGGATCGGCATATTTTTGAAAGATCTGGTGAAAAAAATATGGGTGGAGAAATCTCTGTCGTTCAGACCCGGCAGGCTGGGAGGCGTATGGATTCTGCTGACCGTGCTGATGGTCTGTTCTCACAGCCAGAGAATATGGCCGCTTTGGTTTCTGGCCATGTTCGGGATTTTCTACTTGACCCCCTATACGGAGGAGGAGAGCCGGGCCCTGGCCGACGGTCTGATTGACGGTACCATACTGGGATTTTTCGGACTGCAGATTTTCGCTTACGGATTCCGGCCATATGATGTGATAAGGTATGTGGGGGCTTACACCAACTGTAATATGGCGGCGCTGCATTACCTTACGGTGTATGCCGCCGTTTTGCTGAAACTTCATATGCTGCAGAAGAGAAGAGCCGCCAGGGGGTGGAAGCTGCTTTTTCTGGTGGGCGCCTGCGGCATGCTGGGCTTTCTGTTTATGACCATGGGCAGGACTTCCTGGGGCATTGCCGTCCTGCTGACAGTGGTCTATGGTTTCCTGGTAATGCGGCGCAGCTGGGGACTGCGGTGGCGGCAGATTCTTGTCAGGGGAGCGGCGCTGACTCTGGGGACGGTGCTGTTGTTTCCGGCGGTGTTTGGAACGGCACGCTGGCTGCCCACCATACTGCATCACCCGATATGGTTTTTGGATGAGTACAGCCCCAATAAGGTACACTCCTTTGATCCTGCCGATTCCTGGAAGTATACGGAGATGGAAGAATTTCTGGAGGCGGCGCTGGGCAGGATCTGGGGGACCTTCCGCACGGGCAGTGTTCAGAATCCGCTGGTACTGACGGCGGAGGCGGCGCAGCCTCAAATAGGGCAGGTCCCGGCGGAACGATCCGGGGAGAGGCAGGCCCCGGAGCCCGCGATGGAGCCGAAAGAAAACAAAACTGAAGAACACGAACCGGAAGATAACAAATCGGAAGAAAATGAATCGGAAGAAATTGAACTTGTGGGAAATATGGATACCGCACTGGGAGCCCGGCTCAGCATCTACAGGGCCTATTTCCGGGATCTGAATCTTCTTGGCCACGGCCCTGCGGAAGGAATGTACCAATTTAAGGACTGGGACTATCATGCATGGCATGCCCAGAACCTGTGGCTGGAAGTGGCTTACCGCTACGGCATCCCTGCGGGAATCCTCTTTGTCGTGGTGACGGTATGGCTGCTGGTCAGCCATACCCGCCGTCTGAAGCAGCGTTCGGACTCTGCCATGGCGGCTATTCCCCTGCTGATGTGCCTGGTGTTTTTCGGATACGGGACTATGGAGTGCGTCTGGAATACAGGGCAGTATATTCTGGTTCTGTTTTTCCTCGTCCAGCATCCCCTGTTCTACCGGGAAAGAAAATAGCAGGCGGAAAATTGCATTTTGGGAATGATTGTGTTATAATTTGGAAAGTATTGGAGCATTTGAGATTTGACATGACAAATATATTATATTAAGGAGAAAAGTATGCTGAATAATAAATCCATTCTGATCACGGGCGGAACCGGCAGCTTCGGCAAAGCCTTCACCAGCTATGTTCTGGAACATTACAACCCCAGGAAGATTATCATCTATTCCCGGGATGAATTCAAACAGTTTATTATGCAGAACGAGTTCAGGGAGCATGCCTCCAAACTGCGTTTCTTCATCGGGGATGTGCGGGACAGGGAGCGCCTGGCCAGGGCTTTTGAAGGTGTGGATTATGTGATCCACGCGGCGGCGCTGAAACAGGTCCCCACCTGTGAGTATAATCCCGCCGAGGCCATCAAGACCAATATAAACGGCGCCCAGAACGTGATTGACGCGGCCCTGGACGCAGGGGTGAAGAAGGTGGTGGCGCTGTCCACGGACAAGGCGGTGAATCCCGTGAATCTGTATGGCGGTACCAAACTGGTGTCGGACAAGCTGTTCATCGCCGCAAATGCTTACGCCGGGGCAAAAGATATATGCTTCTCCATTGTGCGTTACGGCAATGTGGCGGGCAGCCGGGGGTCTGTGATTCCCTTTTTCCACAATCTTATTAAGAACGGCGGCACGGAACTGCCCATCACGGACTACCGCATGACCCGCTTCTGGATCAGCCTGCGCCAGGGGGTGGAATTGGTGATCAAAGCCCTGGAGGAGGCTAAGGGCGGCGAGACTTTTATCTCCAAGATTCCTTCTTTCAAAGTAACGGATCTGGCCCAGGCCATGCTGCCCGGCTGCGCCATACCGGAGGTGGGCATCCGGGAGGGAGAGAAGCTGCATGAGATCATGGTGCCGGTGGAGGACTCCCCCCGTACCTATGAATATGACAAGCATTTTATCATCTATCCCCAAATGGTGTGGAGCGACAGACAGAAGGCGCAGCCCACGGGAAGAAAGGTGGAGGAAGGTTTTTCCTACAGTTCCGGTAATAATACCCAGTGGCTGAGTGTGGAGGAAATCCGGGAACTGCTGAAAACGGTGGAACTGGAAAAATAGAAAAGGCAAAGGAGCTGTTTCACGGTTGCTGCCGGAGCGGCTCTTTTTGCAATCAGGGATTTACATTTATGGAAAAAATAAGTCAGAACCTGAAAAAAAACCTGTGTTGGATCTATCCCCTGATCCTGCTGCTTTATCCGCTGCGGCATATCCGAGTGGGGGTGGAATGGTGGGATACGGGATATAATTACGGCAATTTCACCTATATGGATCGGATGGATCCCATGTGGCTGCTGAGCACTTATCTGGGCAATGCTCTGGGGCGTTTGTTTACGCTGCTGCCCGGCGGCAGCACGATGCTGGGGCTGAATGTCTACACCGGACTGGTGGTGAGCCTGCTGGCGCTGGGGGGATATTTCTTTTTTATACGCAAAGCGGGTCTGCCCAGGACCGTGGTATTCTGGGGAGAATTGCTGGCTGTCAGCTTCTGCTGGTGTCCCACGGCGCTGCTGTACAATTATCTGACCTATTTGTTGATGGGGGCAGGGGTGGTACTGCTGTATCAGGCTCTGTCCGGTGACTCTGCAAAGCCGTGCAGATATTTTGTGGCCGCAGGGGTCTGCCTGGGCCTGAATGTACTGGTTCGCTTTCCCAATCTGGCGGAGATGGGGCTGATTCTGGCGGTGTGGGCCATGGCTCTGATCCGCCGCCAGAAACCGGGACGGACCATGCTCCAGACCCTGCAGTGCCTGGTGGGATATCTGCTGGGGCTGGGAGGGGGCCTTGCCGGGATTATGCTGCGTTATGGCCCCAGCACCTATATACAGGGAATTGGCCGGCTGCTGTCCATGCCCTCGGAGGCATCGGAATACACGGTTTACTCCATGGTCATGCAGCAGTTCCGCAATTATCTGCAGAACTGTATCTGGCTGGGGTATCTGGCTCTTTTTATGGCGGCAGGGCTTGTGGTGTACGCGGTGCTGCCCCGGCAGCTGAAATGGATAAAAAACACAGGCTATGTGGCCTGTGTGTTCTGTGGTTTCTATTATCTGATGACCCGTAAAAATATGTTTAATCTGAAATACAGTACCAAGCTCAGCGCCTTCCAATGGGGAGCCTTTCTGCTGACTGCCACCCTGGCGGTGGGATTGGTTACGATCCTGCGCAAAAAGAGCAGGGAAAAAGAGAAGCTGCTGTGCGGGCTGGGGATCCTGGTGATCCTGATCACCCCCCTGGGCAGCAACAACCACCTGTACTCCGCCATCAATAATCTGTTTCTGGTGGCCCCCTTCACCCTGTGGATGCTGGTGCGGTTTATCAAATGGATACCGGGCTGCCTGGCAGGGGAAAGAGCAGGAAAAGGAGGGGAACGGCGGAAATGGCAGTTCAGCCTGTTTCCCGTCAGGGCCATGCTGGTCTGTATCCTGCTGGGAATCACGGTGCAGGGTCTATTGTTTGGCGCCGGGTATGTGTTCTCCGAGAGCGACGGAGGGGAAAATCTGCACAGCCCCATTGTCCATAACCGGGTGCTTCGGGGCATGCTCACTTCCCCGGACCGGGCGGAAGCCATCGGCACCCTGTCCGCCTATGTAAAACAGCAGGGGCTGGAGGGACAGAAGATCATTCTGTACGGCAATATTCCCTCCCTGTCCTACTATTTGCAGATGCCCTTCGCCATCACGGCCTGGCCCGATCTGCCTTCCTATAATTATGCGGTGATGGAAGAAGATCTGGAGCGGTTGTCGAAGGAGATCGCCGCCGGGCGGGAACCCGGGCCGGTAGTATTGCTGGAAAAGCGTCAGGGCAGCTACCTGACGGGAGGAACCGAAGCCCTGGAAGCCCTGGGCCTCAGCGATCAACAGATTGCGGGGATAGCGGGAGACCGAAAGTTACGCCTGCTGGCCGGATGGATGGAGGAATTGGGATATCGGCCCTGCTTCGAGAATGAAAAGTTCCTGCTGTATCTGGCGCAGTAGGAGCCTGGGAGAGAAAAGATGGGACATAAGGATGGAAGAGAAAATAAAGCAAGCAATGGAGAACGTCGATGGGAGGCGCTGGCCTGGGGGCTGTTGGGGGCAGCATTGGTTTTGCTGCTGGCCATGAATCTGCTCTGGGGAGACCATTGGATTGACTCCGATATGGCAGCGGAGATGATCTTTTCCCGGCTGCTGGCGCAGGAGGGGAAGTGGATCGCCACCGAGAACTGGTACTATTCCACGGAATTCCGGGTACTGTATACCCAGCTGGTCATGGTACCGCTGTTCCATTTGCTGGGGGACTGGCATGTGATTCGGACGATTACCAATCTGGTCACATATCTGTTGCTTCTGGGGGCTTATCTCTATTGCATGAAACCTCTGAAAATACGAAAGAGCACAGTGATTTTCACCTCTGTGATCCTGCTGCTGCCCTTTTCGGAGACTTTTCTGACTCATATGCAGATGGGCAATACTTATATGTGGCATGTGCTCCTGATCCTGCTGGCTTTCGGCATGTTCCTGCGTCTCAGTCAGCCCCGGGAGGGAGGCATGTGGAGACGGGGACTCACATGGGGACTGTATATGGCTCTCAGCGTGGTCTGCGGCCTGTCCGGAGTGCGTTATCTGCTGGCCCTGCAGGTGCCGCTGTGCATTACGGCGGGGATTTATATTTTAAAAAGCGGTGAGTTTGCACTGCTGAGAAAGGGATTTGACGCTTCCTGTGCCTGGCGGCAGATCCGCGGATTGCTCTCCCAAGAGCGTCTCTCCTATCTGCTTTGCAGTCTGCTGGGATTGTTGTGCGCCGGTGTGGGTTATGTGGTCAATGTGGCGGTGCTGGGTTATAAGTTCCAATTTCAAATGTATGATGTCACTAATTTTATCAAAGTTTTCCAGGGGGTGCTGCTGGAGAGAACCCAGGATACAGCGGGCAATCTGCTGCAGTTGTTCGGGTATATTGAGGAAAAGGGTTTCTTGTCCGTGAGGGGCCTGATCTCCCTGGTGGCTTTTGGCTTCCTGGGGGGGATCCTGTTCCTGACCGTGCGCTGCGCCAGGCTGCTGGCGGGGGAGCAGGGAGAGTCCGGACCTGTGGGGACGGAATCCCGCCGGAAAGGCGGCTTCCGGCTGTGTCACAGCCGCTTCATTCTGTGGTTCTTTGTGACGGCTTTTGTGCTGAACACATTTGTGTTTCTGTTCACCACCAGCACCATTGTGGCCAGATACTATATCACCGTATTTTTGTTTGTGCTGCCTTTGCTGTGTATTTACTTTACTTATGAAAAGCTGCCTCTGGACAGGCTGCTGCTGGCCCTGCTGCTGTGCGGGGCGCTGGGGCTGACCACCGCCAAATGCGTGTATTCCTTCGCGGATAAGGATAAGAACCAGGACAGAAGGCCCGTTGCCGCTTTTCTGGAAGAGCAGGGATATACCTTCGGATATGCCAGTTACTGGAACGGCAATATCCTGACGGAGTTGACAGACGGCAAGGTGGAGGTGGCCAATATCCATGAGATTGACCGGATGGATCCGTTTACCTGGTCCAGTCCTGTGAAATACTATCGGGAGGGCTATCACCAGGGAAAGACCTTTCTTCTTTTGACGGACCGGGAGGCGGAAGAATATGCCCGGGTTCCCGCAGTGGCGGCCGGCCGGGTAGTCTATGAGGAACAGGGCTATGTGGTGCTGCATTATGACTCCACGGAAGAGGTTCTGTCCTTTGGTGCGGACATATCGGATACCGAATGATATTTAAATCAATTTGGATGCCCGGTAAGGCGGGCGGACGGGAGCAGATGTGAAATGGAAGGATAAGACAGCCCGGAATAGATGGCAGTTGGCAGTGCTGGCGCTGGTGCTGCTGGTACAGTGTTTTTATATCGGGCAAAAGCAGGGCTATCACATGGATGAACTGCTCACTTATGAACTGGGAAACGCGGAGTACAATCCCTGGATTGTACCCACCCAGCCGGTGGGGCGTCTGGCGAAATTTATGCAGCAGGAGATCTATGGGGACAGTCTGGGGGAGACTCTGGGGAATCTGAAGGACACGGTGGCGGATGTGCTGCAAAATCGTGGGAACAGCAAGCTGCTCAGTTATCAGGCCGATGTGTATGAGGAGCCGGTGTGGATTGCCCGGAAGCAGTTCCATGAATATATTACGGTGGGGGAGCGGGACGGCTTTAACTATCTGTCGGTGTATTTCAATGTGAAGGACGACAACCATCCCCCTCTGTATTTCATGCTGGTCCACACCATGTCCTCCCTGTTTCGGGATAAAATTTCTCCCTGGATGGGCTGCATTTTCAACCTGGGCGCGGTACTGGGCTGCTGTGTTCTTATGTTTGCTCTGGGTCGGCTTCTGGCCCGGCATGGATTTATGGATGAAAAGGCCGGGGAGTGCTGGGGACTTTGGGCTGGGCTGCTGTACGGCTGCTCTTCCGGGGCCATTGCCACCGCCCTGTTCGTCCGCATGTACGGCGTGATGACCTTTCTGTGTGTGCTGTCCCTGTATCTGCATCTGCAAAAATGGCTGGGAAACCGGGACAGGACTTTTACGAAAAAGAACAAGCTGTTGATCCTGGTGACGGCGCTGGGATTCTGGACCCAATATTTCTTCCTTTTCTATTGTATGCTGCTGGCGCTGGTGACGGTGGCTGCCCTGTATCGGGAGAGGCGGAGGAAGGAAGCCTTCTGCTATATCCGAAGTGTGGTGATTGCGGCCGTGGTGGGGGTGGGACTATATCCCTTTGGGGTAAAGCACATCCTCACCAGCGGCAGGGGAGTGGAAGCCATCGGCAATCTGCTGGGGGGGCTGGCCGGATACGGAGAGAGGCTGCTCTCCTTCGGAGGTATCCTGTTAGAGCGGACCTTTGGAAGGCGGTCTCTGGGCCTGGCCGTGTTGGTGCTGCTTTTGACTGCTCTGGGAATTGCGGTTCTCAGGTCCGGGGCGAAGAACGGCCGGGAGATAATTGCTCCCCGGGACAGAGGGACGGCAAAGCCCAATGGAACGGATAATAAAAGCCGGAGAAATCTTTGGTGGATATGGGTTCTGCCCCCGGCGGGATATTTCCTGCTGGCTGCCAAAATGTCCCCCTATATGGTGGACCGTTATATTATGCCGGTATTTCCTTTTGCCGCCATGGCTGTAGCAGGGCTTTTGACAGCCCTGTACTTCCGCCTGAACCCTCTGGGGCGGAAGTCTCTGATAGGGTTGGTACTTCTGCTGGTCTGTGCCGATTTTCTCACCTACGATGGGGAATATCTTTACAAAGGTTATGATACGCAGCTGGAAACGGCGGAGCAATACGGGGATCTTCCCTGCATCTGTGTCTATGAGGGATATGGTTTTTATGACAATTTGCTGGAATTTCAGATCTATGACCGCACTTTGCTGGTCAAGCCATCGGAACTGGCAGGCCGGCAGGATCTGTCCGAACTGCAGGAAGTGGTGGTGCTGTATAAAAGCAGTGTAAGTGCCGAGGACCGGGAGGAAATCCGGCAGATACTGTGGGACTGCGGACTGGAGCCCCGAAGCATACTGAACCGGGACAGCGTTTATGGGGATATGCTGATACATTATGTAAAGAGATCATCCGCCAGGGTGCTTCGGATCGGAGCCTTTGCTGAAAAGGTTGACAGATTTCCGCAGATAGTGGATAATCAAGTAAGATAATGGAAAGAGGAACGGTGTGACCCATGGATAAGATCGCGGTACTGATACCATGCTATAACGAGGAGAAAACCATAGGAAAAGTAGTCTCTGACGTGCGGGACGCCCTGCCGGAAGCAGCAGTCTATGTATATGACAATAACTCCACCGACCGGACTGCCGAACTGGCCCAGGGCGCCGGCGCGATTATACGCCGGGAGTATGCTCAGGGGAAGGGAAATGTTATCCGTCGTATGTTTCGGGAGATTGACGCCCAGTGCTATCTGATGGTGGACGGCGATGACACCTATCCGCTGGAATGCGCCAGAGAGATGGTGGACCGGGTGCTGGAGCGGCATGCGGATATGGTGGTGGGAGACCGCCTTTCCTCTACCTACTTTACGGAGAATAAGCGTCCTTTCCACAACTTTGGCAACAGCCTTATGCGAACCTGCATCAACAGTCTGTTTCGGGCGGATATCAAGGACATTATGACGGGCTACAGGGCTTTCTCTTACGAGTTTGTGAAGACTTTCCCTGTTTTTTCCAAGGGATTTGAGATTGAGACGGAGATGACCATTCATGCCGTCAACTACAATATGCAGGTGGAAAACGTGGTGGTAGAATACAGAGACCGGCCCGAGGGCAGCGTCTCCAAACTCAACACCTTCCGGGACGGCATGCGGGTCATTCGAAAGATGATGCAGTTGTACAAAAATTATAAGCCCCTGAAGTGTTTTGGTATGATCGCCCTGCTTTTTGTGGCGGCGGCGGTTATTCTGTTTACCCCTATTTTACTGGAATTTCTGGAGACCGGGCTGGTGCCCCGTTTCCCTACGCTGATCGTATGCGGTTTTCTGGTTATGGCGGCGATTCAGGCTTTTTTCTCGGGGATGGTGCTGGACGTGCAGGTCGCCAAGGACCGCCGGGATTTCGAATACCGCCTGAATAAGATTTATTCCGAGAGACAGTTAAAGCTGGGAGGGCAATTCCGGGGCAGTCAGTAACAGGGAACGATGGCTTTAAGGAAAGGGACCATGGAGGGCCTTGGATGAAAAAATGGCAAATTGGGGGATGTCTGGCAGTTTTTCTGCTGCTGGTCATGGCAGCGGCGGGCAAGGCGGCTGCCCCCGTATATTACCTCAATGATGATGTGGCCATGCGAAGCATCCTGTCGGGCGCTTACACGGGAAGCCCGGACGGACACGCGGTGTACATGGGATATCCGCTGTCGGCGTTGTTGTCGGCCCTGTATGGCTTGACGGAGAAGCTGGGCCTGTTTATTCCCTGGTTTGATTTATTCCTGGCAGGCTGTATCCTGTTGGCGGGAGTCGGAATTCTGGAAGGCTGTTATAAGTCGGGAGAAAAGCCGTGGATGCGTGTGATATTGGCGCTGCTGGGTCTGGCGGTTATTGCCGGGCTGCTGCTGCCCCATTACCTCTATATGCACTATACCATAGTGGCCGCCATATTGGCCGGGGGTGCTTTGTTCATATGGGAGACGGAAAAAGGCCGGGCACTGCCCATCTGTCTGCTGGGCCTCTGCTATCTGGTGAGGAGCCAGGTATTCTTTCTGGCAATGCCCTTTTTGGGAGTGGCGGTACTGGACGGATTGTTGGAAGCCATGAGACGACGGAGAGGGGAAAGGCAGGCAGAGGGCGGTTCCCCGGGACTTATGGCATGGGCCTGCGTCCGGCTTAGAAAAGAAGCCCTGTCTCTGCTGGGGCTGGGGATTCTGATCCTGGCTTTCTGGGGGATTCACCGGATAGGCTATGGCAGCCGGGAATGGCAGGCTTATCTGGAATATAACGACAGCCGCACGGAACTGTATGATTATACGGACTTTTTGTCCACGGACTGGTATCAGGAGCGCTATGAACTGCTGGGCCTTACCCGGGAACAATACCAGGTGCTGGCCCATTATGATACCCTGCTGGATCAGGAGATAGACGCCCGGGTTCTGGATCGGACGGTAAGGCGGATCAGGGACTTGCGGGGGGATGTGACTACGGATGAATATCTCAGGCAGTGTGTGGAGGCCTATCTCCGGCATCTTCGATATGACGGCAGACCCTACAGCCTGGTCTGGGCGGGATGCTGCGGCGTCTTGCTGCTTCTGCTGGCCGCGGGGAAGAGATGGGACAGGCTGCTGCTGCTGGGGGCTCTGGCCGGGGGACGCAGTTTGATCTGGGTCTACCTGATTGCCCGGGGGAGATTCCCGGAGCGGGTCTGGGTCTCCCTCTATCTCCTGGAAATCTGTCTGCTTCTGGGTATGCTTTTTCGGGAGTGGATCGGAAGCCGGGAATCCGTACCGGGCGGTATAAGGCGTTTTCTGCCGACGGCCACGTCGGCTCTGGTGCTGGCGCTTCTCTGGGGTGCGGCGGCCATACAGCTGCCCCAAACGCTTCAAATGGCGGAGACGCAGCGGGAGAAGCAGGAGCAGTGGAATACTTTGGCACAGGCCCTGGAGGGACAGGAGGATCTGCTGTACCTGATGGATGTGTTCTCGGCAGTGGCCTACGCCGGAGAGTTGTACGGACGGGACCCGGAGCAGATTATGCTGCTGGGAGGCTGGCTGACCGGGAGCCCTCTGGCTCTGCAGCGCCTGGAGAAATATGGCGCCCCGGATGCAGCCCTGGCCCTGGGACATGGGCGGGTGTGCCTGGTGGCCGCCGGGGATCGCGACATGTCCTGGCTGGAGGCGTATCTGTGCCGGCGGCTGGGGGAAGTGAGACTGGGGGTACAGGAAACCATCGCCTGCGGAAGCGGGACCGAATTCGTGGTCTATAAGTTGGAGACTGCGCGCGCGCAGTGACACAGGTGCAGAGAAGTCTGGAGGTTGTGTGTGAACTTATGAAAAAAATGCCGGAAACAGTAGAAAAAGTATGCGTTAAGGCGGTACATGGGATGGTGCTGCTGATCAGCCTGATACTGGGGTACTGGGCTGTCCGTTATACCCATGGCTATCCATCCAATCTCAGCGAGGACAGCATCTTGATTGAGCCGGATTCCCCGGGCAGGAATCTGTTGGTATTTGCGGGGGTGACAGTGGGGGCCTGGCTGCTGCGGCGGGCGGTGCTGCGGGGAGAGGAAGCCTTGTGGAAAAGAAGGGTGCGCCGGATCACCATAGCCGTCACCCTGGGGATGGGCCTGCTCCTGACCCTGTGGGTGTCCGTCTGCCATATCACGCCGGTATGGGACCAGATGCAGGTATATCTGGATGCCATGGATTTTAAGGCGGGAAATTTCCGGGATATGACGGGCTATATCTATATGTGCCCTCATCAGTACGGACTCACTTTCCTGTATGAGATATTTTTGGCCTTCGGCGGGGGCTACAGGCTGCTGCAGTATATCAATGTGCTGATGGTTATGTGTACCGTCTGGAGTTCCTATGCGCTGGTGGAGGAACTGTTTGGGGATGCCAGGGCTTCCTTGTATGTGATCATCGGCGATCTGCTGTTTTTTCCTCTGTGGTTATATACCAACTATGTATATGGGGAACTGCTTTCCATCGGATTCAGCATGTTGGGAATCTGGCTGTTGGTGCGGGGATGCCGCAGAAAGAAAAACATCTGTGTGCTTTTGTCTCTGCTGACCCTGAGCGTGGCGGTGCTGGCCAGAAGTAATGTGCTGGTGGTATTGATCGCGGTGTGTATCGCCATGTTGATTTACAGCCTGCGGCAGCGAAGCCTGCGGCTGCTGGCGGTGGCCGCATTGACCATTCTGGTGCCTCTGGGAGCCATAGGCGCCATGCGCCTGAGTTATGAACTGCGCTCCGGCATCCAGATCCAGGGGGGAATTCCTTCCAGCATGTATGTGGCCATGGGCATGCAGCGGTCCACCGGGGGAGCCGGCGTGTACAACGGGTACAACAATTCCGTGTTCCGGGGGGAGGCGGGCAGCGATGAGGAGAAAGCCAATCAGATCGCCCTGTCCTATATCCGGGAACGGCTGGGGGAATTCCGTGAGGACCCGGCCATGGCCAGGGACTTCTATAAAGAGAAGATCCAGGAACAATGGAATGAACCCACCTTTTGCAGCCTGGTGATGACGGCCACCTTTGAACAGCCCCCCACGGGGATGGTGGAGAAACTGTACTATGGCGAATGGCAGCAGAATTACCGGGACTACACCAATCGGTATCTGACCGTGCTGTATCTGGGCGTGATTCTGTATTGTGCCATGGGGCTGGTGCAAAAGAGAGACATTCTGCAGTGCTTGCTGCTGATTGGGGTAATCGGCGGCTTCCTGTTCAGCATTCTGTGGGAGGCAAAGTCCAGATATGTGCTTCCCTATATCGTGCTGCTGATCCCTTATATGGCATTGGGACTCTCAGCCCTTCAGGCCGGCCTGGACAACGTCTTGGGCCGGCTTGGGAAAACCCTGGGAAAGAGAGGGGATTCCCGAAATAAGACGGGAGAAAATTGACTATGAAAGATTACAGGGATCCGTCCATGTCCATATACCTTCGGCCCATGACCGGGGAGGACACGGACCTGATTGTATCCTGGCGTAACCAGGAGGCAGTGCGCAGGAATTTTATTTATCAGGAATTATTCACCCGGGAGAGCCATCATCAGTGGGTTCATGACATGGTGGAAACCGGCAGGGTGGTGCAGATGATGATCTGCGAGACGGCTTGCGGCAGACCGGTGGGCTCCGTTTATCTGCGGGATATTGACCGGCGGCATAACAAGGCAGAGTATGGTATCTTCATCGGGGGCGAGGGAGCCAGGGGAAAGGGTTACGGAACCATGGCCGCCCGGCTGATGATTCGGTACGCTTTCCGGGAGATGGGGCTGCACAGGCTGTTCCTGCGGGTCTTTGCCGACAATGCCCGGGCCATCCGCAGTTATGAAAAGGCAGGCTTTGAGAGGGAAGCATATCTGCGGGAGGACGTCTGTATTGAGGGGCAGTACAGGGACATGGTGCTGATGGGGATTCTCAACCCCGGGAATCCGGGAGAGCGGATCCATGATATGCCGGAAAATAGGGAAGCATAAAAAGATATGGGTGGCGGAAGAATGAGAGTAAGTTTTGTAATCCCCTGTTATCGCTCGGAGCGCACGCTGGGGAATGTGGTAATGGAAGTCCGGGAGACAATGGCCGGGCTTACCGAATATGACTATGAGATCATCCTGGTCAATGACTGCTCGCCGGACGATACCTGGGGAGCGATTCGCAGGCTCTGCCAGGGAGACAGCCGGATTCGAGGGGTTAATTTTTCCCGGAATTTCGGTCAGCATGCGGCACTGATGGCCGGGCTGAGGCAGTCCGTGGGGGACTATGTGGTATGTCTGGACGATGACGGACAGACCCCGGCGGACGAAGTGGGCAGGCTGCTGGGAAAACTGGAAGAGGGCTATGACGCGGTTTATGCCAGTTATGCCCACAAACAGCATTCCCTGTTCCGCAACCTGGGCAGCAAAGTAAATGAGATCATGACCCGCATTCTGCTGGATAAACCCAGGGAATTGTATATATCCAGCTATTTTGCCGTGCGCAGGTTCGTGGTGGAGGATATGATCCGCTACGAGAATTCCTATCCTTATGTCATCGGCCTGGTACTGAGGGCCACCAAAAACATTGCCAATGTGGAGGTGAATCACCGGGAGCGGCAGGAGGGCGGTTCCGGGTATACCATCAAGAAGCTGCTGGGCCTGTGGTTCAACGGTTTTACCGCGTTTTCCGTGAAACCCCTGCGCATAGCCACCTGTGTGGGCTGCCTGAGCGCGGCAGTGGGCTTTCTGTATGGACTCTATACTATCGTCAAGCGCCTGCTGAACCCCCAGGTGCCCATGGGCTTCAGTTCCACCATGGCGGCCATTGTGTTTTTCGGGGGCATGATCATGATTATGCTGGGATTGATTGGGGAATATATCGGGCGGATCTATATCAGCCTGAACAATTCGCCCCAGTATGTGGTACGGGAGCGCATCAACGGGGAAGAGCCCGTCGGGACGCAGACACTCCCGGAGAATGATTGAGAGGAAACAGATGGAAAAGAGGTCAGGGAGACAAAATATTGCAGGGAGGCTATGGGCCTGGTGGAACCGGGATCGGCGGATTCTGACGCTGAAGGCGGGGCTTATGGCTCTGCTTCCCTTATTATGCTGTGTGGCGGCCTGCGCCGCCCAGGGAGGCAGCCTGTCCCGGGTCTATCTGCCCGCTTCGGAGTGGAACGATGAGCTGTTTTATTACAAGCAGGTGGAAGGAATTTTATGCCATGGATACCCACAGGGATATTTCGGGTTCAACGAGAGCCATGCGCTGAAACTGTCCTTTGCCGCCTGGAGCCCGGTGCTGGTGTGGCCCTGGCTGTTATACGGCCTGATTTTCGGGTGGAACCTGATGGCTCCGATCTACAGCAACATACTGTTTCTGACATTGGCATTGGTGCTGTTTGTGGCCTTGGTCCGTCCCACCTGGAAGCAGCTTGGGCTGCTGGCGCTGCTGTTCTGCTGTTTTATGCCCTATACCCGCTACATGCTCTGCGGGATGCCGGAGATCATCTGCTTCAGCCTGTTGACGGTGTACTGGGGGCTGCTTGTCAATACGGTAAACCGGGAGACCGGCGGTAAGTTGGCGCTGTTGTTTTTGCTGGGGAGCCTGATGACGCTGATGCGCCCCTATCTGATTCTGTTTCTGCTGGCGCCGGCCTGGCTGTGGATCCGCAGAAAGAAGGGGGCGGGCCTGGCGGGTTCGCTGGCGGTGATGGGGGGTACGGCAGGCTGCTATGGGTTGATTAAGCATTATCTGGGAGCGGAATATTTCACGCCCCTGTTTAAGACCGAATGGCTGGATCCCTTTTTGCAGGGCCATTTCCTTGGAGGTATCAGAGGAATTCTGGCTAAGATTTATTATGAAGGGCGTACATTTTTTGCTCTTACTTTGCAGGGGCTTAAGAGCGGCCTGGCGGAAGGGGCTTTTTTTGCAATATTTCTTGCGCTGCTGTCGGTTCTGTGCTGGCAGTGTTTGGCGGATTTACGGAAAAAAAGAAGAAAGCAGGCGATGCTCAACGGGTATCTTGCATTTTGCTTTTTCAGTATGTGGATGGCCCTGCTGTTAATGTACAAAATGAAGGAGGGCAGCAAGCATCTGCTGACTTTTATGGCTGTGGGGATTCTGGCGGTGGCTGTGATGGAGACCCGCTTCTACAAAAAGGCTATGGTGATCGGGGCCCTGTGTGTCTATCTGTTCTGGTACAGAGGAGATCAGCCCGGAGACTATCAGATCTATTTTGCCAATCAGCAGCGGGTGGAGCAGATGGCCCATTGGCAGGAAGTGTTTCAAAGGGAATTGATTCTGCAGGAAGAGGACACGCCAGCTTTTGACAATGTGGTAATCTGGACTTTTAACGATATATTAGAAGATTCTCTCACCGGGGAGACCGTACTCACGGACTGGCAGGTGCTGTATGCATTGCCGGAGGGCTTTGGGGTGAGCTGCTGCTACCGGGAATATGTGGAGGAACATCTGGAGGAACTTAAGAGTTTGTATCTGGCTGTCCCGGTGGGCGGCCGATTGCAGAGATTGTGTGAGGAACAGGGCATGGAGCAGGTGGGACAGGACGGAAGGGTCTGTGTCTATCGAACCCGGTAGTCCGGCCCGAGGGAAACGGGGATATAAGTATGAGATGGAAAGGTGTGAACCTCCATGTTTTATTAATTGTCCTATGGCTGATGGTGTTGTCGCTTGTGGCAGCAACGCTTTACCTTCTGCTGCCCAAAGTTGAGCGCAGGATGTGGGAGACATGTGTGGAAACGCAGGCGCACCGTCCGCTGGAGTCCTATCGTCACTTTCGATATCTGGCTAAAATGGAGGAGCTGCAATCCTGGCTGGACATATGGGAAAAGGAGGGATATGAGGCGGTATTCCTGTCCATGTATTCTCTGGAGTCTTTTGAGGAGGAGGATTTTCGCAGCTACCGGGGGGTGGATACTTTAAAGATTGATCTTGTTTTTGAGAATGCTCTGGAACTGCAGGGGGCGCTCTCGAAGCTGCTGGCATGCCATACCCAGCCGCAGCAGATTTATCTGGGAATTGACCCCATGAAGCTGGAGCAGCATCTGCTCTGGGAGAGGGAGTTGGACTGGCAGGCATCGGTTGGGGCATTTGTGGAAGAACAGGAGGAGATTGAGTGGGATCTGCTGTTGGCATATCCTTCGTTTGGGGAATGGCAGTCCTTGACGGAAGAGGGACGAGAGCAGGGTATTGCAGGATATGGGAGGGCCATGGAGGCTCTGACTTCTCTTGAGAATCTGCTGCTCTTTTATGTGGGGGATCAGGAGTGGCTGATCTGCAATGAGCAGAATTATGTGGGGGAGGGCGTACTAAACGCCAGTGTTACGCACAGACTGTTTCTACATATTTTTTGCGACCAGAACTATAGAGTGACGGCGGATAACCGGAAAGATCGTTTGAGGGAATTGGAGGAGACCCTGGGTGCATGGCGGCAGGATCCGCCTTCTGTGAAGGAATGGACGGATGGGGTTCTTGTGTTTCTGGGAGACAGTATCTTTGGAAATTATACGGACAGTACGGGTGTGCCCCAAGTGGTGGAGAATTTTACCAAGGCAAGATGCATTAACTGTGGGTATGGGGGAATTTGCTTGGCCCAGGGAATGGGGGATATCTCCGGCATGGATGTGATAACCAATCTGTGCAGCGGGCAGGTGGGTGATATACCAAAGGAAAAGGCAGCCTATGATGGAATACAGGAGTTTGCCGGGGTAAAGACTGACAGCGGGCGGCTGGTGTTTATTCTCAATTACGGCGTCAACGATTATCTGTTTGGAAATGCTGTGAGTGCCGAGGACAAATATAGGACGGCCAGCTATCTCGGAGCCATGAGAACCGCTGTGGAACAACTCAGGGCCTCCTATCCTGACGCGGAGATTCTGATCCTGACGCCGGGATATATTACCTTTCAGAACTGCGGCACAGAGATTGTGGGCGAGAACGGCGCTCTTCTGGAAGAGTATGTGGAAGCGGCCCTGCAGGTGGCGCGGGAATATGATCTGCCAGCGATCAATATGTATGAGGAGATGGAGGCGTATGCCCGGAATGAAAAAATATTGACCGCGGACGGCGTTCACCCCAATGAACAGGGGCGATTCTTTCTGGGAATGAAGCTCTGTGAGAAATTGAATGATATGGCGCGATAAATACCACCGGCGTATCCGGCTCAGGCCCGATCCGCCGGTGGTATTGTGATTCAGGGAAGAGAGAAGGTTATTTGGCGTAGTAATTGATGAGTTTTTCCACGATATGAATCACGTCCTCCACATCCTGGTCCGTCAGAGAGTAGTAAAGGGGCAGGCTCATGGCTTCCCTGTAGTAGCGTTCTGCCTGGGGGCACAGACCCTTTTCGTAGCCCAGGCTTTCGTAGTAGGAATGCCAGTATACAGGAAGATAGTGTACCTGGGAATGAATGCCCTCCGCTCCCAGAGCATCAAAGAACTCCCGACGGGTACAATGCAGCATTTCACTGCGCAGCCGCAGGATATACAGATGGCGGGTGGTGTCGGAGGCAGGGATTTCCCGCTGCACCTGCAGCTGGGGAATGCGGGAGAAGGCGGCGTCATACCGGGCCACGATCTCTTTGCGGCGCCGGGAGAACCGCTCCAGCTTGTTCAGCTGGCTGAGAAGCAGCGCGGCCTGGATCTCCGTCATGCGGTAATTGAAGCCGAAGGCGGCCTGCTCATTGTACCAGGGATCGTCCGTGGGATGGACCATCTGGCTGCGGTCCCGGGTGATGCCGTGGGCATGGAGCAGCACCAGTTTATCGTAGAGTTCCCTGCTGTTGGTGGTCACGGCCCCTCCTTCTCCCGCAGTCACGGTCTTTACCGGGTGGAAGCTGAAGGTGGTCATATCCGCCAGGCTGCCAATGGGCTGTCCGTTATAGCGGGTGCCGATGGAATGGGCGGCGTCCTCAATCAGCGTCAGGCGGTGTTCCCGGCAGATGGCTCTGATCTCATCCAGTTCCACCGCCTGGCCCGTGAAGTCCACGGCCACCACCGCCTTGGTGCGGGGAGTGATGCAGGCCCGGATGGAGGCGGGATCAATATTGTAGGTATCGGGACGGATGTCCGCGAACACCGGCTTTGCGCCGCAGTACAGGGCGCAGTTGGCACTGGCGGCAAAGGTGATGGGGCTGGTGATCACTTCGTCCCCGGGGCCGATTCCCGCCGCCAGCGCCGCGATATGTAGCGCCGCCGTGCCGTTGCTCACGGCCACGCAGTATTTGGCCCCGGTGATGCGGCAGAGCATGCTCTCCAAATCCCGGGTGCGGGGGCCGCAGGTCAGGTATTCACTCTGCAGGGTTTCCGTTACCGCCCGGATATCTTCGTTGTCAATGTATTGATGCCCATAAGCAAGGGGCGTGGAGCGGACGGGCGTGCCGCCGCATATTGCCGGTTTTTCCATAGGATTACCTCTTTTCCGTCAATCCTTTCCTGTCTGGATAAGGGCTTTTTAATGGTCCAATCATAGCATATTTGCGGGACTATGGCAATAGGTCGGTATTTTTGCGGGGACGGAAGGTTTCCCGGGCCATTCCCAGTCCCTGGGCCGCATAGGGCAGCAAAAGCAGGAAATAGGGGAAGATATAGCGGGAGTTGGCCTCCCATACCATGTGGAACAGGAATCCTCCCAGCACTGCCACCAGGCCCACATAGGGCAGCAGGGAGGGACTTTCTTCTCTCCTCCTGCGCATTCCCGCAAGGCATATCAGGGCGCCGCCGTAGACCAGCAGCTGGTACACATTGCAGAAGTGGTTGAAGGCGGGGGAGAGTTCTCCTTCGTAGAGGCTCTTCACAATCCGAATCCGGCCATCGGTGTGGTTCTGGGTGGCCTGTCTGCAAAAATAACTGCCGTCAGTCCACTGGGAGAGAAATTTGTCCGCGTAAAAATCCAGAGCGTAGCCGGGATCGGCGCGAAAGGCTTCCAGAGACGCCCTGATGGCGTCTTTGCTCTTTTGGGCGGTAACGGCGCTGTCCATGTTGCTGGCCTCATAGGTGTAAAAATTGAAGCCGTTGTACCAGCCCCTTCCTCTGTCGGACTCCTGCATGCCCATGGCTATGTAGGAGAGGGCGGGCACGCCGGTGCTCAGGGTATTACCCGCCCGGAGTTCGTACACTTTCTGGATGGTCGGCAGGACGACGGCGCAGCACAGGGCCAGTCCGCCGGCCCAGAACAGCAGCTGATGCCGGCGGGTGCGAAGCCATTCCCAGAGGACTACGAGAACAACGGCGATAATTACAATCAGCGAGTTCTTGCGCAGGGCTGTGGCCATGGTCAGCATCAACAGGCTGCAGGCCATGCCCGCCAGGCGGTTTTTTCTGTGGGGGGAGGGCCTGTAAAAAAAGCGGAGCAGCAGATAGATTCCTCCGCTGAGAAAGGCAAAGGAAGGAATCTCCCCATATACGAAGGAGGTATAGACCATCAGAGGCGCGTTCAGCAGGGAGAGAAACAGATAGGCCACGGCCGCCTCATCTCCCCCGGGCAGCAGACAGACGGTTTTGTACTGGAAGTACACAATGGCGCAGGCCAGGGCCACGTTGACGCACTGAAGAATGTGATAGGCCGCGTAGGAGACGGGCAGCAGGTTCCAAAGGCGGATAATGCCTTCATAGAAAGCCACCAGGCCGATCTGCTGGGGATAGTAGGACAGATAGGAGCCGGTGGGGTGGATCACCCCCGTCTGGCCCGATGCCAGCGACTGGGCGATGGCGTACACGCTGGCAGAATCGGCGGTGGGAAGGCTTCTGCCAAAAAGGATCAGAAACAAGCCCCAGAAGCATGTGAGTCCCAGGGCCAAAGCCAGGAGAAGAGACTTGAGCCTGCTTCCGGAACGGCTCAGGCGCAGCAGCGGATATAGCAGCAGGAGCAGAAGGGCCATACATGCCAGATGGAGAAGCAACGGCTCCCGGTGGGGGATGGAAGCCTGGGTGACCATCTCTTCCGCATAGTAGCCCCAGAAAAGGCTGCACAGGGTGAGGGCGCCCAGAAGAATCAGGGTGAGCCCCCGCACTGCCGCAATTCCCGCCTTGTAGACCCCGTTTCCGATTTTATATAATATGTTCATATTCCACCTCGCCGGACACCTCGCAATATTTGACCTATATTATAGAGGATGGGCAGCGATTATTCAATGGATTATTTTCGGGAAGAAAATTCGTTGTTACTTTGACCTGTCTGGCAAAATGTGCTATAATATCCCGAAACGCGGCATGTGAATAAGCGAGGACTTTCTGGTTATGAAGGAACGCATCTATGTATGTCACACTTACTACCATGTATATGTGACATTTTTAAAAGAACTGAACCGCCCTGTGGAGCAGCGGGGACAGGCCACGCTGGTGCTCAGCAGCCTGTCCATAGATTTTGAGTGCCTTAAGGAGAGGGTGGAGGCCACGGGACTGTTCGAGGCTGTGGTGGAATTTGAGGAAAAGAGGGATACCGCTTTCCCGGAGCTGGCAAAATACCGCCAGGACACGGGGAATCTGGTGAAAAATCTGATAAACCGGGTCAGATTCACCCGGAAGTTTGCCCGGGCTCTGGCCCCCACCCTCCCGGTGGACTTTCGGGAGTACGGCCAGATCTATGTGTACTGCGACTCCGATCCCATCGGCTATTACCTGAATGTGTACAAGATCCCCTACCATGCGCTGGAAGACGGGCTGAACTGTCTCAAGAACTATGACGCGGCCCGGTATGACAACCGAGGGCATTTTGGTCTGAAGGCTTTCCTGTCCCAGCGCTGCAATCTGATTTTTATTCAGAACGGATATGGGAAATACTGTATAGATATGGAAGTAAATGATATTTCCCTGCTGAAGTATCCCTTCAGGAAATATGTGGAGCAGTCCCGTCAGGCACTGGTGGAGGGACTGACCCGGGAGGATAAGGATATTATTCTGCGGGCCTTCGTGCGGGACAGGGAGCGCCTGCAGGCACAGCTTACGGACCGGCAGGGCGAGGCCCCGGGAAGGGACAGGATCCTGATCCTGACGGATCCTCTGTGCACCCTGGAAATCCGGGAGCGGATTTTCCGGGATATCATCGCCATGTTTGAGCCGGAGGGACAGATTTTCCTAAAGCCCCATCCCAGGGATGAACTGGACTACCGGGCATTGTTCGGGGAGTACCCTCAGTTTGATCCCACCGTGCCCATGGAGATGCTCAACTTTTTCCCGGGCATCCGATTTAAAAAGGTGGTGGCGGTGCTGACAGAGGTGGGGGCCATCGGATACGCCGATGAGAAGGTGCGGCTGGGAGAGGATTTTATGGACAGGTATGAGGACCCGCTGGTACATCGGCAGAACGAGCAGATCTGAGCAGGCGGGACGGGGAACTTACCCGACAGGCTGCGGTCGGAATCAAATGGAATGAGAGTGCAGAAAAATGGGACGTATTCTAAAGAAGCTGAATATTTTACTGGATAAAACCCAGAAGAGGGCCATGGGAGGCCTGGTGGTGCTGATGGTGATCAGCGCGGGGCTGCAGACCCTGGGAGTGGGGATGATTCTCTCTGTGGTGCAGACGGTGATGGACCGTGAGGCCTTCCATAAGCCCGGCCTGCTTCATCAGGCGTATCTGCTGCTGGGAGGCGGGTCGGAACTGCGGTTTTCGGTGCTGGTGATGCTGGGGCTGGTGCTGGTGTATATGGTCAAGAATCTGTTTCTGTTTTTTGAGCAGAGGGCCACGCTGGCTTTTGTCTATTCCAACCAGTTCCGCACCTCCGAGCGGATGATGCGCAACTATCTGCGCCGGAGTTATGAATTCTATCTGAATGCGGACACGGCGGTGATTCAGCGGAATATTACGGCCAATGTGAACAATATGTATGCTCTGATCCTGGCATTGCTGCAGCTGGTCTCCGACTGCATCGTATTTGCTTTCCTGGTGGCCTTTCTGCTGGTACAGGACGCGGGTATGACCATTCTGCTGGCCACGGTGATGATTCTGCTGCTGGTCTTGATCAAATGTGTGCTGAAGCCGGTGCTGCAGAAAGTGGCGGGGCAGCATCAGGACTGCTACAGCGGCCTGCTGAAATGGATTTCCCAGACAGTGCAGGGGGTCAAGGAGATCAAGATTGCCTGTAAGGAGCAATATTTTGTGGACGAGTATCTGAAATACGGCAACGGTTATGTGGGCGCGGCCAGGAAGAACGATCTGTACAGCCAGACTCCCAAGCTGTTGATTGAGACCGTGTGTGTGGCCTGCATGATCGGCTATGTGATCTATATGATGACAAATGGGGTGAGCAGCGCGGCCATGGTGACTACCCTCACGGCCTTCGCGGCGGCAGCCATCGCTCTGCTGCCCTGCGTCAACCGCATCAATAACCAGATGAACAAGATCGCGTTCTGCGAGCCCTTCCTGATGGCGGTGAGCGACGATCTGCAGCAGGAGATCAGCGGCGAAAACGTGGACATGAGTTATGCCACGGACACGGACGAAAAGCTGCCGGTGCGGGAGCGCATTGACTTACGGGGAATCGTCTATGCCTACCCGGGCACGGAGAAAAAGATTTTCGACCACGCGGACCTGACCATCCCCGTGGGCCGGAGCGTGGGTATCGTGGGAACTTCCGGCGCGGGCAAGAGCACGGTGGTGGATATTCTGCTGGGCCTGCTGCGGGCCCAGCAGGGGCAGATCACGGCGGACGGTGTGGATGTGATGGAACATTACCGGGCCTGGCTTAAGAACGTGGGGTACATCCCCCAGATGATATTTATGCTGGACGATACCATCCGCCGGAATGTGTGCTTCGGCGTGCCCCGGGAACGGATTGACGAGGACCGGCTGTGGGAAGCGCTGCGGGAGGCCCAGCTGGACGAGTTTATCAAGTCCCTGCCCGAAGGGCTGGAGACCAGCATCGGGGAGCGGGGCATCCGCCTGTCCGGCGGGCAGCGGCAGCGCATCGGCATTGCCAGGGCACTGTATCATGACCCGGAGGTGCTGATTCTGGACGAAGCCACCTCGGCGCTGGACAATGACACTGAGGCGGCCATCATGGACTCCATCAACCGGCTTCAGGGCAAAAAGACCCTGATTATTATTGCCCACAGGCTTCAGACCATCGAGAAATGCGATCTGGTATACCGGGTGCAGGACGGCAGGGCGCTGGTGGAGAGGGGAGGCGAACTGCTGTGAAACTGAGCGTGATTGTGCCGGTGTACAATATGGCGGCGGAGGGCCGGCTGCAATTCTGCCTGGACAGCCTGGTAAACCAGACCATATCGGATTATGAAATCCTGGCGGTGGACGATGCCTCCACGGATCGGTCGCCGGAAATATTGCGGGAGTATGCCGAAAAATATCCCGGTAAACTGCGGGTGCTGACCCACCAAGTGAACAGGCGCCAGGGGGGAGCGAAAAACACGGGACTGAAAGCGGCTGCAGGAGAGTGGGTGGGCTTTATCGACAGCGACGACTGGGTGACCCCCGACTATTACGAGAAGCTGCTGCGCAGGGCGGAAGAGACCGGCGCGGACATGGTGGGCTGCGACTACAGCCTGGTGGATTCCCACAGCTTTGAAGTGGGACGGGTGGTGCGGAACAATTCCGCGGAGCAGACCGGGGTGCTGGACCCGGAGAAACATGGTCGGCTGATCATGCGCTCCGGCAGTATGGTGATTAAGATTTACAGACGCCAGGTGATTACGGAGAACCACCTGGATTTCCCGGAGGGAATTTTTTATGAGGACAACTGCGCAGGGCCGGTGTGGTCTCTGTATTTCAAAAGGTTCGAGCGAGTGGAGGAGCCTTTGTACTACTACTACCAGCATCAGACGTCCACGGTGCACCATGTGTCCGAGGAGAAATGCCGGGACCGGATGAAGGCGGCGGCGCTCATGCTGGAGCAGTGCCGGGAAAGAGGCTTTTTGGAGCAGTATTACCCGGAAATCCAGTATCGGTTCACGGAACTGTACTACGGAGTGACTCTGTTTTCCTACATGCTGGGCTGTCCCCGCAGGAAGCTGTCTTTTGTGAAGGAATTGGGAAGGGGTATGCGGGAGACTTTCCCGGATTTTCAGGAGAATGCTTATTACCGGCAGTATACAGACCCGGAAGAGCAGCGGATGATTGCGCTGCAGATGCGGTCGGACGCCCGATTTTTCTACTATTACGGGCTGAAAGTGTGGGTGCGGGGCGTGAAAAAGTTTGTTCGGGCAAGATTGCGGGGGTAGCGGATTGAAGCGTATTGTGGACCTGATGGGAAAGCCCTTCCTGGCAGCGGCGGCGGTGGAACTGCTGCTGCTGGTACTGGCGGTCATGGGGCTTTTCGGAAAAAACGCGATATATGAATATGGGGCAGAGCAGCAGGAGGGAGGCGTTTTCCGGAACATAAGCCTGCCGGCGGGTACCTATGAGGTACGGCTGCGCTTTGAGACGGATGTGGACGCAGTCAATCTGTGCAGCGTGATTGACCCGGCCCAGGGCTTTAAGCGTCTTCTTACCAATGGGGAGGTACTTTACTCCGGCCGGCAGGAAACGGGCTTTATGATGTGGCTGCTGCAGGATACCGCCGGGCTGGAGGTACAGGCTGTTCACAACGGAGGCAGCCTGGAGGTACAGGGCCTGACCCTGGCGCAGAATAACGGATTGCAGCGGATTCGTCTGGCTCTGACGGTGACGGCCTGCCTGCTGGTCGACGGTATTTGGCTGTGGTTTGCCCGGGACCGGCGGTATGGGATTGACCCGGTGAAAAAGACGGTGGTGTTTGGCCTGGGACTGATCACCCTGTTTGCTTCCCTGCCCCTGATGACAGACTATATCCTCTCCAGTGGGGATGTGGGCTATCATCTCATGCGCATAGAGGGGCTGAGGGACGGTATTCTGGCGGGACAGTTTCCCGTACGGATCGCCCCGGAGTGGATTCAGGGGTACGGATATGCGGATGCCGTATTCTACGGGCAGACATTGCTGCTGCCGGCGGCGGCGCTGCGCATGCTGGGCTTTACCGTGACCACCAGCTATCGGCTGTATATTTTCGGGGTTAATCTGGCCACGGCCTGGGTGGCTTACCGATGCTTTCGCAGAATCTTCGGACATCCCTATATCGGCCTGCTGTGCAGTATGCTTTACACCCTGTCTCTGTACAGGCTGTACAAGCTGTATATGCGGGGCTCCCTGGGAGAGGCGCTGGGCCTTTTGTTTCTGCCCCTGATTGCCTATGGCTTCTGGCGGGTATTTACGGAAGATCACAGGGCGAAAGCGTACAGGTGGTGCTTTGTGCCGCTGACGGTGGGCTTCGCGGGGATTATCCAGACCCATTTGCTGACCTGCGAGCTGGTGGGGGGATTTACCGTTCTGCTGTGTATTCTGCTGTGGAGAAGGGTATTTCGGCGGGAGACTTTTCTGGCCCTGGCCAAGGCGGCGCTGTGCAGCGCACTGGCAGCGGCCTGGTTTATCGTTCCTTTTCTGGACTACATGGTTACGGGAGACTTTATGATTCATCATGCCTACGGCAGGACCATCCAGGAACGGGGGCTGTATCCGGCCCATCTGTTCTCGGTGTATCCCTTTACCGGAACCAGTGTTTTCCCGGCGGAGGACGGAATGGTGCAGGCCATGCCTGTGGGAGTGGGCTTTGCTCTGCTGGCCTGTCTGCTGCTGTGGGGATATCTGCGGTTTCTGGGCCGGAAATTCCTGAAAGAGCAGGAGGGGCCGGAAAAAATTTATGTAACGCTGGGAGATATCGGCCTGGGATTTTCGGTGCTGGCCATGTGTATGAGTCTGTCTGCCTTCCCCTGGAATCGGATCCAGTCTCTGCACCGGGTCACGGCCACGCTGGTTTCCAGCCTGCAATTTCCCGAGCGGACGCTGATGATAGCGGGCATCGGTGCGGTGCTGGTGGCCGGGGTACTGGCCTGCTGGGCTTTCTGCAGGCAGCACAGAGGCTGGAGGATCGGCTTTTGCGGTTTGACGGCGGGGCTTACAGTGCTGACCAGCCTGCTTATGCTGGACCATATGGTACACAATACGGGCTTTGTCAGGATTTATAACGACGAAGGCATGGGGAGCGGCTATATCGCGGGGCAGGAATATCTTCCCTATGGGACGGACGCGGCCCGGCTCCTTTACCGGGGGCCTGTGGTCGGCGGAGATGTGGAAATAGAAGGATATGAGCAGGGGCCTCTGCGGATGGAGGTGTCCTGCAGGAATCCGGGCGAAACCGGCAGTCTGAATCTGCCCCTGCTGTACTATAAGGGGTACAGGGCCCATGATGTGGACGGGGGAGCGGAACTGAGGGTGTATGCCGGAGAGAACAATACGGTACATGTGGAAATACCTCCGGGGTATGAGGGGACAGTTCGGACTGCCTTTGTAAGTCCCTGGTATTGGAGGCTGGCGGAGGGGATATCCCTGGCCGCCTGCGCGGGACTGGCAGCAGGCTATTATAGGGCGTGTAAAAAGAACAGGCGCCAGGGGGAGGAAGGGAAAGGACATGCGTAAGATCGCGATTATCACGGCCCGGGGAGGCAGCAAGCGGATCCCCCGGAAGAACATCAAAGAGTTCTGCGGGAAGCCCATATTGGCTTATTCCATAGAGGCAGCCGGAAAATCCGGGCTGTTTGACACGGTGATGGTGTCCACGGATGACAGGGAGATTGCGGAATTGGCCAGAAAGTATGGAGCGGAGGTGCCTTTTTTTCGCAGCGAGAGAACGGCGGGGGACTTTGCCACCACCAATGATGTGCTGCTGGAGGTACTGGAGGAATATGAAAAGCGGGGGGAGCGCTATGACCTGGGCTGCTGTATTTATCCCACGGCTCCCTTTGTGACGGCGGCCAAGCTGAAAGACGCTCTGGGACGGCTGGAGGGCAGCGGGGCGGATACTTTGATTCCTGTGGTGGCTTTTTCCTATCCTCCCCAGCGGGCTATGGTGGTGCGGGAGGATCGTCTGGTATTTGAATCTCCCCAGTATCTGGACAGCAGGTCTCAGGACCTGGAGCCCCATTACCATGATGTGGGACAGTTCTACCTGTTTTATACCGAAGCGTTCCGCAGGAACGGGAAGCTGATGGTGGGGAATATCCTGCCCTATGTGGTGTCGGAGATGGAAGTGCAGGATATAGATAATCAGACGGATTGGGAGATCGCCGAAATAAAGTACCGCTGTATGGAAGGGCGGACGCGCAGCTGAAACAGGAGAAAAGCATGGGAAAGAAGATTGCGGTGCTGTCAAATGTGAATATGAATTATATGATCCGTCTGTTGAAAAAGGAACATCAGGTCTATGAGGCGGAAGGGTATGGCAACGAACTGGGCATACTGATGAACGGGCAGTCCTCTTACCATGTCTTTGCCCCGGAGATCACTTTCCTGCTGATGGATCTGATGGAATTGCTGGGGCATGATCTCTACAGTCCGGAGTTGCTGGGAGAGAGGACTGCGGAAAACGAGGCTGCCCCGGATCGGCAGCAGGCTGGGGAAAAGGGGCCTGCGTCCCGGGTGCGGGAGTGGTTTGCGCAGATAGACGGCTGCATTCGCCCCGGGCAATTATACTATCTGTCCGATGCCTGGCTCTGGGGGCCGGAGACGGGCGCGCTGCCGGAAGTCTCTTTGGCGCAGCGGCTGGAGGGGCAGTGGCTGGAGGGGCTGGAATGGCTGAAACAGCGTCATGAAAATGTGCGGGTTTTCCCCTATCGACGGATCATCGGCAGCCTGGGGGAGGAGAACAGCTTTTCGTTAAAGACCTGGTATCTGGGAAAGATTCTGCATACCAATCTCGCCCAGAGGAGGCTGGCGGAGGAAATCGGCAGACTGGCGGAACTGGAGCAGAGGACGCCCAAAAAGGTCTTGCTGGTGGATCTGGACAACACGCTCTGGGGCGGCCTGGCGGGAGAGCGGGAGCATACGCCCTTGGAACTGTCGGAGGAACATCAGGGACTGGCCTACAAGAATGCCCAGAGAGTGCTGCGGCTGATGGAGCAGGCTGGCGTGGTGCTGGGCATTGTGTCCAAGAACAATGAGGAGGATGCCATGGCCGTGATCCGGGAGCATCCCCATATGGTGTTGAGAGAGCAGGACTTTGCCATCCGGCGGATTAACTGGCAGCCCAAGCATGAAAACATCCGGGAGATCGCCCACAGCCTGAATCTGGGGCTGGATTCCCTGGTGTTCTGGGACGACAGCCCCGGGGAGCGGGCTTTGGTGCAGCAGATGCTGCCCCAGGTGGAGGTACCCCCCTTTCCTGACAGTCCTGTGGAACTGGCTCCCGCGCTGGTGGAACTCTATGAGAAATATTTTCAGAAACCCAGGCTCACGGAGGAGGACCGGCAGAAAACCAGGCAGTATGCGGAGAATGAACAGAGGAACCGGCTGGAAGAACAGACGGGGGACTATGATCGGTTTCTGCGCCGGCTTGAGATTCGGGTGCAGGTTCTGGACCCGGAGCCACATATGGAACGGCTGGTGCAGCTGGTGAATAAGACGAACCAGTTTAATTTGACCACACTGCGTTACAGCCTGGAAGAAATGCAAAAGACGGTGGCGGACCCTGTCAAAAAAGTATATCTTTATAGGGTAGAGGACTGTTTCGGGGATTATGGCATCGTTTCGGCGCTGATTGTAAGCCTGGCAGGCGGGATTCCCATGGTGGAAGAGTGGGTGCTGAGCTGCCGGGTCATGGGGAAGCAGGTGGAGGACGCACTGCTGGGCCATGTGGAGGCGGAACTTCTCAGGGCGGGTTATACCGAACTGCGGGGCAGATATGTGCCCACCGGGAAGAACCGGCCGGTGGCGGAACTTTATGATCGACTGGGATACCGGGAGGTCTCCCGGGGGGAGGGCGGAGAGAAGGAATACAGTCTTTGCCTGAAGGACGCCCCGTCCAGGGCAGCCCATGTGGCATGGCCGGATTGAGGGGAAAGAGAGGGACGATATGAAAGAGAAAATTTTGCGCCTGATTGAGGAGATCCTGCAGGTGCCGGAGGGCCGGGTGACGGAAAACACACTGATGGAGGATCTGGAGGAATGGGATTCAGTGGCCCAGGTTATGATCATAGGGGAACTGGAGTCCCGTCTGGGCGTCAGAGTGGATTTGGAAGCGGCCATGGAGATGAGAGGGGCCGGGGATGTTCTGGCCGCGGCAGGGGTATCCCTTTAAGGCGGTTGTTTTACGGAAAAGAGGCAGATATGAGCGTAACTTTGCGGGGAATCCGGGAAGAAGATCTGGAGACCATAATGAACTGGCGTATGGATCCGGAGATCACCCGGTATATGAACACGGACCCTCAGCTGACCCTGGAGGGGCAAAAAAAATGGCTTGCGGCCATTCAAGGCAATCCGGATGTGCGCTACTGGATGATTCTGGTGGATGACCGGGAGGCGGGGGTTATCAATCTGACCGGCCTTACCCGGGAGGACGGGGTGCTGGGCTGGGCTTATTATGTGGGGGAGAAGAAGCTGCGCAGCCTTAAGACGGCGCTGGCTCTGGAGATGAGCCTGTACGATTATATCTTTGATATCCTGCATAAGGAAGCGCTGGTCAGCGATGTCTTTTCTCTGAACAAGGGAGTGATTCAGCTGCATCTTTTATGCGGCTGTCAGGTGGTGGAGGAGAAAAAGGCTCATGTGTGTAAAAACAATGTCTGCTATGATGTGACTTTTCTGCGCATGACCAGGGAGCGCTGGCAGCAGGCGCGGGAAGGGAAGAAATATGAGCATGTCTCCTTTGAGGAGGTCTGAACTATAAGGGCATTATGCCGCAGGATTGTGTGCCGTATGCCGGAAAGAGGAAATAATGGAGAAAACAATCAAAATCGGTGATAAGCGGATCGGCCCGGATTCTCCCGCCTTTATCGTGGCAGAGATGTCGGGCAACCATAATATGGATTTTGACAGGGCGGTGGAGATTCTGAAGGCGGCCAGGGAGGCAGGGGCAGATGCGGTCAAGATCCAGACTTACACGGCAGATACCATCACGCTGGACTGCGATGCGCCCTGTTTTCAGATCACCCAGGGGACACTCTGGGACGGGATTACGCTGCACAGGCTGTATCAGACGGCCTATACCCCCTGGGAGTGGCAGCCCCGGCTGAAAGAGATCGCCGAGGATATGGGACTGGTGCTCTTCTCTTCCCCTTTTGATTTTTCCAGTGTGGATTTTCTGGAGGAGATGGATGTGCCGGCCTACAAGATTGCGTCTTTTGAGATTACGGATATCCCTCTGATCCGCAAGGTGGCCCGGCTGGGCAAGCCGGTGATCCTGGCCACAGGTATTGCCCGGCTGGCGGATATCGAACTGGCGGTGCAGACCTGCCGGGAGGAAGGCAACCATCAGGTAATATTGCTGAAATGCTGTTCGGCCTATCCCACTCCCTACGAAGATGTGAATCTGCGTACAATCCCTCATATGGCGGAGGCTTTTGACTGCCTGACAGGACTGTCAGATCACACCATGGGCACGGCGGTGGCCACCGGGGCCGTGGCGCTGGGCGCTCGTATGGTGGAGAAGCATATGACTCTGCGCAGGAGTGACGGCGGCCCGGACGCTGCGTTTTCCATGGAGCCCCAGGAGTTCAGGGAGATGGTTGACAACATCCGTATCCTGGAGAAGGCGCTGGGGAAAGTGTCTTATGATCTGTCCGACAAGCAGGTCAGGGAGAGGGAGCACAGTCGTTCCCTGTTTGTGGCCCGGGATATGAAGGCGGGGGAGGTATTTACCCCGGAGAATCTTCGTTCCGTGAGACCTGCGGACGGGCTGCACACCAGGTATTATGAACAGCTTCTGGGCAGGAGGATCACCCGGGACGCCGGGCTGGGAACCCCCATGTCCTGGGACTTGGTGGGAGATTGAGTTTGGAAGCCGGGCGGGAGGAGATCATGGAGGCAGGGAATAAGGCGTATCTTGTGATTCGGGCGGACGGGAACGCGGATATCGGTGTGGGTCATCTGATGCGCTGCCTCACCATCGCGGAGCAGGCGGGAGGCCCGGAGCATGTGGTTTTCTGGTGCGCGGACGAAGGATCCGGGGCGCTGGCCCGGGAGAAAGGCTATGAGGCCCGGGTGCTGGGGACGGATTATCGTCATATGCTGCAGGAACTGCCGCGGCTGGAGAGGCTGGCCCGGGATCTTGGGCCGGGGACGGTGATTCTGGTGGACAGCTATTTTGTCACGGAGGAATATCTGCGGGCCCTGGGAACCTATGCCAGCGTATACCTGCTGGAAGATATGCCGGGACATACCTGGCCCGTGGCCGGGGTAATTAATTACAATGCTTTTGCGGACAGGGGCTTTTATCAGCAGATTTACAGGCGGGCGGGACTGGACACATGCCTGTATATCGGAGCCGATTATATACCCCTGCGTTCCCAGTTTACCGGGCATGTCTGCCGGGTCCGGCAGCAGGCGGAGGAATTGCTGGTGACCACCGGCGGCGGCGACCGGGAGAATATAGCCGGAAAGATTTTGGAGACAATAGGAGATGGCATATGCCGCATCCATGTGGTGTCCGGCCCTTACAATCCCCACGGGGCATGGCTGGACAGCTATGCGGCAGCCCATCCTGGGGTGACGGTATACCGGCAGGTGACCCGGATGGCGGAACTGATGTCGCAATGTGACCTGGCGGTGACGGCGGGGGGTACCACGGTGTATGAATTGTGCGCGCTGGGTGTGCCCTTTGTATGCTTTTCCTATGCGGAGAATCAGGAGGCTCTGGCGGAGTACGCAGGGGCACGGGAAGCAGGTCTGTATGCGGGAAAATATCATCAGGATCAGACAGAAACATTGGACAATATAGGAAGCCTGGTCCGGCGTGCGGCGGCAGATTCGGAACTGCGCCGGCGGATGTCCCGCAGGGCCAGGGAATTGGTAGACGGCCGGGGAGCGGGGCGGCTGGCGGAGGCGCTGCTGGAAGCCGCCGGGAGCGGGACGGAACATACCGGACCCTGCCGGAACAGAAGCGCAGACAGTGACAGGATCATAAAATCGGGGAAGTGAGGACGGTTTGGAGGCAGAAAAACGGAAAGAAAAAAGAAAACAGAACTTGGTATATGGAATCTGCGGCCTTTTGCTGATGCTGATGCTGCTGCCCATTACGTTTCGCCGGGAGCGGCAGGCGGATCTACAGGCGGAAGTGCTCTTTCTGGGAGACAGTATATTGGGGCAATACCGGGATGAGACCTCCATCCCTTCTCAGGCGGCCCGGCTGATGGGCGTGCCAGTTTTCAACGGGAACTTTGGCGGCACCACCATGAGTCTCCAAAACCGGGAGGGACGGGAGGCTTACTACCGGGACGGGCTTTCTTTTTCTCAACTGGCCAAAGCAGTGGCGGCTCAGGACTTTGGAACGCAGCAGACCATACGCACCAAGGACTATGTGACCATGCATTTCGGCGACATTGTGGATGAATTGGACAGGGTGGACTTTTCCGGGGTGGAGACCCTGATCGTCAGCTATGGGATGAACGATTATGTTACGGGCAGTCCGATCTCCAGCCCCGGGGAACCGGAGGATGCTTTTTCCATGGAGGGGGCCATGCGCACGGGAATACGTTTTTTGCAGCAGAGTTATCCGGCCCTGCGGATCGTCATTGTAAGTCCCACCTATTGTTGGTTTATAAATGATGACGGAAGTGTCACCAGTACCTGTGAGAACCGGGATTTTGGCGGAGGTTTTTTGGAGGATTATGTGGAGGCCCAGCGCAGGGTGGCTCAGGAGTGCGGCGTGGAATTTCTGGATTTGTACCACGGCTATTATCCCCATGAGGAACCCCAGGACTGGCGTGTGTACACCAGCGACGGTATGCATCCCAACCCCGACGGCCGGCAGAAAATCGCAGAAACCCTGGCGGCATATCTGGAGGAATAAGGTCATAACGCCATAACACAGATCCCCTGCGGCAGGCGGGGAACTTTCTAAGAATAAATTTAAGTCCGCCGAAGCGGGCATGGAGTATAAACTATGAAAAATCCCACGGAGACATGGAACAATCTGGTGAGACATTGCAGAAGGGAATGGAAGCTGGCTTTTTTCAGCACCTTCCTGCTGGGTCTGCTGATCCATATGCCCATTATGCTGCGGGACATTCCCAACCACGACGGGTTGGCCAGCATGTATTTTGACCAGAATATGATCACCTCCGGCAGGTGGTTTCTCACCGTGGCCTGCGGCATATCTTCCTACTATACGCTGCCCTGGCTCATCGGCCTGCTGGCCATGTTATACCTGGGCATAGCGGCCGTGCTGCTGGTGGAATTCCTGGAGGTGCGGCAGGGTTGGGCGGCGGTGCTGGTGGGTGGTCTGCTGGCAGTTTTTCCCTCTCTGGCATCCACTTTTGCCTATGTATTCACCATGGACGGCTATATGCTGGCGGTGCTGCTGGCGGTGCTGGCGGTGCTTCTCACGAAAAAATACCGCCTGGGCTTTCTGCCCGGGGCGCTGTGCCTGGCCTGCAGCCTGGGTATCTACCAGTCTTATCTGCCTTTTGCGGTACTGCTCTGCCTGTACGGCCTGTATATGATCGGTGCGTCGGAGAACACCCTTCGGGATAAGGTCAAAAAAGGTTTTTCCTATCTGTGGATGGGAGGACTGGGATTGGCCTCCTACTATGGGATCCTGCAGGTGCTGCTGCGTATTCAGGGCAGGGAACTGGCTTCCTATCAGGGGATCAGCGGCATGGGCAGCGCGCCTAGGGAAGGTCTTTTGGACACAATCTCCCATATGTACCGGGATTTCTTTGCTTTTACTCTCAAGGGAAAGATATTTATGAACAATCTTTTTGCCTGGGGGGCCATGCTGGCGCTGGGCGTCTGTGTCATGGCAGTGCTGCTTTTCCTGTGCGGAAAGAAAAAATGGTGGAAAAGTTTGTGGTTTTATATCCTGGCGGCAGTCAGCTTGGCGGGCCTGCCTGTGGCCATGAATCTGATTCTGGTGATTTCGCCGGATGTTACCTACCATCTGCTTATGCGTTATCAGTGGGTACTGCTGCCTGTCTGCATGGTGGCGGCGGTCAGCAGGCACAGCGGGCGTATGCCCTGGGCCTCCTGGCTGGGACTGGTCTGCGGCCTGGTGCTGATCTTCAATTATGGGGTGATGGACCAGATCGCCTATTCCAATCTGGAGAAAAAATACGAAAAGACCTATGCTTATTGTATCCGGCTTCTGGATCGGATCGAGCAGACGCCGGGATACTATCAGGGCATTCCCATCGCCATGATCGGCGTGGTGGGGGAGGAGTCCTATCCCCTCACGGATCTGACAGGAGATGTGACAGCGGGCATGATCGGCATGGGAGGAGACAGTCTGCTGTACACCGGGGCCAATTATCAGGCTTTTATTCAGAATTATCTGGGAGCGAGCCTGAATATCCTGCCGCCGGAGGCCATGGAGGATATGTATTATAGCGAAAGCTACCGGGAGATGGAGAGTTTTCCGGGTGCGGATTCCATTCGCATCATGGACGGGGTGATGTATATTAAGACGGAGAACCGGGAGTGAGGGCACGGATTTGTAAATTATTTCTAAATAATTTACAAATCCGTGTTTTTTGCGTGTATGAAGTATACATATAAGATTTGTGATAAGCCACATGTCAATGATATAGATCTTTCTAGTATTGACCATAACCATTTTATCATATACCAAAATAATGTTGACATATCTCGTAAGCAGTGCTAAACTACAGATAAGAAAAAATGGTACAATGTAAGTAATGTACTTTGAAAATCTAACACGCTAACTACCATAATTCCGCTTTGTAGAATTATAAATCCCTATCTTCTGAAATTGCAGGGAGGTAATGTTTTCTGAATACATATTTAAATAAGCCGGATATTCTAAAGTTATATATTAAAATTGGACAGCCTTTTCAAATCAGGCTGCGCGGCATCAGTATGCAGCCAGTTTTATGGGATGGTGATTTCATCCAAATTCAACCACAAAAAACGTTAAAATCAGGAGATATCGCCCTTTTTACATATCTTGACGAGGGACAACTGGCACACCGCGTTATTGCAGTGACAGAAGAAGTTTTTTATTGTAAGGGTGATAATGCGTTTCGCATTGAAGAAGTTCCTTCTGACGTTATAGTGGGAAAAGTCGTTGGACGATATACCGAACAGGGCTGGAGCAGTTGTTGCTTTCGCTCTCGGCTGATTTCGCGTCTTGTATGTTACCTGTCTGAAAAAATCAATCAGCAAACTATAAAGGCAAACTGGGATGTGGCATTTGTGCGAAAGTGCTTTCCCTATAAGTTTTTACAATGGCTGCTAAAGCAGCGAATTTTATATTCAACCGGCAAAGAAAAAACTGGGGGAAATTTTTAATGAACATGTTACGAAACGGTGTTGTCTCATGAGATTGACCTCTTATTCAAATCAGAGGAGATATTATTATGAATTGGACTATACAAATTCCCTATCTGGAGATTACTTCGAAATGCAATCTTAATTGTAAACATTGTTATAATAATTCAACAGCAGAAAATACTTTACTGCTTTCCAGAAAGACAATTTTAACATGTCTGGAGTTCTTTGAAGGCATGGGGGTGCGGGATTTGTCAATCAGCGGTGGTGAACCTTTGCTTCACCCGGATGTGGTAGATATTCTGCGCAACGCGCATGAAAGAGGTTTTCGGACACTGTTGGCCACCAATGGTACCTTGCTGTCAGAAGAATTGGTCAAGCGGATAAGTCCTTATGTGAGGTATTATCAAATTAGTGTGGACGGTGACAAACCTGCCCATGAAGCAGTGCGCGGCGCTGGAAGTTATGAGGCGGCTTTTCGAGGTATAGGGCAGCTTTGTTCCCAAGGACTGCAAAAACGGACCAGATTGCGTATGACCATCTCCCGGATCAATTACAACAGTATCCCGCGTCTGATTGAGGAAGCCGTTCGCTTGGAATTGGAGGCGGTTCACTTTTCTGTGGTTCGCAGTCAGGGGAGAGCGGAAGAAAACTTTGAAGAGGCACTTCGATTATCTGATCAGTGTCTTGTCCAACTATATCAAAAGGTTCGAACATTGCGTCGGCAATATAAGGGTGTGATAGATATAAGTCGTCTGGACGTGGATGGTGGTGAGTGTGGCCTGTTAAAGGATGACGCAGTGATAAAGCCTCGCATTGACGTATACGGCAATGTATATCCTTGTGAAGGATACTTGGATTCGGAGTCAGGTCTTGGCAATTTAAAGGAAGGACTTTCCACCGTGTTTTCCGATAAGCGTGTTCGAGGCTATATAGACCGATTGAAACAGGTACGAAGCCAGGCATCGGAATGCGCCGCCTGCTATTGGGGGAAATTTATCTGCTCTCGAGGCTGCCCGGCAGAAGCGCATCGATTGGGCAATGATGCGGGTACAGACGGATTATGTAAAGTACGAAAAGCGATTTGGAAGGGAAGACTCCACGCTCATGGTGCTTCCGTTTACCAGTAAAAAGATAGGAGGTGATAAGTGTGAAAAAGAAAGTTTATGAAAAACCGGAAATGACATCCTACACTTCTGAGGAATTGGCGAACGTGATTGAATCAGGCGCTTGCTCCACGGGATACAGCTGCATGTGCCATAACGGAAGTACAAACGGAAACAGGTGATAGCAAAACAGAAAGGGGGTAAACATGGAAAGTAAGGTAAAAAAGAAAGAATATACACAACCTGAGATATGTTCATATAAACAGGACGAACTCACTGCGCTGATCGAAGCAGGGGCCTGTTCGAGTTTTACTTGTCACTGTCATTCCGGTTCAAGCAATACCGGCAGATAGCATTAAAGCAGAATGGAGAAAAACCGAGATGAAAAAGAAATATCAAAAACCATGTGTGGAAAGCTATTCAAAGCATGACCTGGAAACAATGATTGAAGCAGGGGCCTGCTCAGCAGGATTTGAATGTCATTGCTACGGCGGGGCGCACTACACTTAAGCAGTGATATAGAGATGTGCGCCCCTTCGCCTAAAGTTATTTGATACGGAAAGGAAAACGATGGATGAAATACATAAAAAGAGACCCGGAACACATTGTGGAATATGAGGTTGACGAAACAGGGGCCATGCTCTATGCGTCCGATACAGAAGAAACCCATATACTCAATGATACTGCTTATTTTCTATACAAATGCCTGGAGGAGCCTGCGGATATGGATCAGCTTTACCAGCGTATGGAGCAGGTTTATGAAATTCCGGCCGAAAGCAAAAAGGATGTGCTGGAGGATATTCAAAATTGTGTATCTTTACTTTGCGAAAAAGGGTTAATTTGTGTCTTTGAAGAAAGGGCTGATTGAAAGTGCCGATTTGCTTTGATTCCGTCTATATTGAGGTTACTTCTGATTGTATGCTTTCCTGCCCTTATTGCTATCATGGCATGCAACGTGGAACAGGGCATTATTTTCCCATAGAGAGGTATCGCCTTTTGATGGATGAACTCCCAGTGGGAACGACTGTTGATCTGAGTGGGGGAGAGCCTCTTCTGCATCCGAAAATCCATGAAATGATACTACTGGCTGCAGAAAATGGATATTCGGTCCGTCTGATTACAAATGGTGTCATGCTGACGGATTTATCCATAGAGGAAATGACACGATTGGATACAATCTCTATTTCTTTGGATGGGACAACACAGGAAGAATATGATGAGACCCGGGGACAGGGGAGTTTTGCCAAAATGGAAAGCGGCCTTTTAAAATTGCGGGAGACGGGCCTTTCCGAAAGGGTGGCTTTCGCTGTGACGGTGAGCCATCGGAACCTGGGACATCTGGAAGATTATCTGGAATATGCCCAGTCGTGGAAAGCAGGCACAGTTAATTTTGGGAATCTGCACGGCATACCCAAGGGAAACAATTCATTTATTGAAAGAGAATCGCTTTCGCTGGAGGAATGTGCAGCGCTGTATGAATATACGGAGTCTCTCCGCGAGAAATACCGAGGTAGATTACTCATTGTTCCTTCGCGGAATGTCGGAGGCGGATGTCCTCTCACGATTCCCGGAAGTAAATGGGGACTGCGTATCGATGCTTTGATGAACGTATATCCATGCGAGGGATTCTGCGGTACGGATTTTTCCTTGGGAAACCTTTCAAGTCAGTCTATGGACCAGCTGCTGGAGGGGAGTAGTTGCTGGGGAGTGGCGAACTATTTGCTCGCTCGTATAGAAAAGATTGAAGAATGTCGTCAGTGTGGACTGAAAGGTTCTTTCTGCCTTGGAGGCTGTGCCGCAGAAGCATATTTTCGCAAGAAGGACTGCCTCTGTACGGACGGCGCTTGCCATATCAGGCGCAGACAGGCATATCGTATGTTGCGGACAAAATTGTAAAAGAATACAAAAGGAATAGGATGGCATATACATATGGAAGCCTGGACCATACAATTTGAACCAGCCGGACTTTCGTTTACACTGCATACCAACAGTGAATGGATCGGCGAATATTTTCGGCGGGAATATCAGCATCTTCTCGTCACTGAACCGGGACATACGCACATGTCTTTAGAGAAAAAGGAAGCGGCAGAAGAGGGTAGTTCCTATCAATGTACTTTTCCGAATGGCAGTATCTCAGTAACGTCCGATTTATCCACGGTGTTGGTTTGGCTTAACAGAAATATTAAAAAAGCGTTTCAATTTACAGATTGGTGGCCCTTTCACAGTGGAGCGGTTCTTGATTCGCAAGGGCGCTGCGTATTGCTCTGCGGACATTCCGGTTCGGGCAAAACTACTTTGTGTGTCTTTTTAGAGCAATGCGGATGGCAGTGCCTGACCGACGATCTGATTTGGTTCCATAAGGGCAGTTCAATACGGCCCATGCCGGTTTCCTTCAATATCCGGGATGATGTGGTGGCAGACAACATTGTCAGCCCGGCGGCCTTTCCATTCTGGTTTCCCGATATTGATGGGAAACGGCGATGGATTTATCCAAATGGTTTCTCCCCCTATAACGGGAAAGAGATATGTCCGTCAGCAATTTTTATGCTGACTTTCTACAATGGCCGTAAGGCAGAGACCAGGCGCATGTCTGCAAGCGAGGCTCTGCAAGCGGTATTGACCAACGCTTATTCCTCATCCAATATGTCGCTGAATCTGGAAATGAGCGCAAAGTTGGTCAAGCAGGTTCCTATCTTCCGACTGTGGTATCCGAACTGCGGTTGCGGGATGGATGAAATTGAAAAAATTCTGGATGGTCTAATGACTGGAGGCGAAAATATATGATGGATATTCCGCGGCTGGAGCATCTTTTTATCTACACAACCTGGGAGTGCAATCTTCGCTGTCAGCACTGTTGGGTGGGGAAAATTGCGGATGTGCCGACGCGGCTTACTACAGAAGCGGTTGGAAACGCAATCGAGCAGGCGGCGGCTCTTGGACTTCGACATATTAAACTCAGTGGAGGCGAACCCCTGCTGACTAAGCGGCTTACCCGTTTTGTAATAGAAAAGGCATGGGCAAAAGAGATTGATGTGAGTATGGAAACCAACGGAACGCTTCTTAACGAGGAGTGGGCGGATTTTCTGGCATCGCACAATGTGTCTGTCTCCATCTCCGTAGACAGCGACCGAGAGGAGGAACATGATGCTTTTCGCGGCTTGCAGGGAGCATTTCATGCCAGCATTCGCGCTCTGGATCTGCTGCACTCTTTGGGGCATTCGGCCGGGGTGGTGATGTCAATTTCTACTTTCGATCATGATAAAATTGATCGGATGATTCGGTTCAGCGCTGCTCATCATGCGGCTTTTCTGAAGATTAATCCCATAGTCCGCACGGGCAGGGCGGTAAAGAAAAACGATGAATTCTTATTTAGTCTTACCCCAGAGGAAATGCTGGAGATCAAAAACCGATGTGGCGCAGCCTGCGGCAGTGAACTCCCGATGATTCTTATGTTTCCCATGGGATTGTCTGCGGCCCGTCATATTCTGCAATCACCGGGTCAGGAATTACATTGCGGCAACTGTCCCACGCTGAACCTGTTGAGCATTATGCCCAATGGTGATCTTGGTCTGTGTGCGGATGCTGAAATGCACGAACCGCTGTGTTTTGGAAATCTGTTTGATCAGGATTTGTCTGCTGCCTGGTCTTCCCATCCTCTCTTGCTGGCATTGCGGGAAGTCGTCCCCGATCAGCTGGAGGGAGTTTGCGGAAAATGTATGGCAAAAAAGATGTGTAGAGGAAGTTGCCGTGCGGCCGCCATATCTGAAGGAGGAAAACTCTCCTCGCCGCATCCGATTTGCCGCTGGCTGTATGAAAATAAAAAGTTCCCGCTGGCAATGGGATCAGAGATATCACTTTCATGAAAGGCGGTCCTGTGTATGAAGCCCAAGGATGAAAAACAAAAAAAGAATGCCTCCCGTCTGCCCGTTTTTTTTCGTAATATTTCCTTTATTGCACGGAATGCAGGAGGGATATTTGCGCTGGAAATCCTGTTTTTCACGATATCCGGCCTGCTGCCGCCTCTGAATGTGGCGGCCATATCCCTGATTATATCCGGTGCGGAAGAAATACTGGGGGAGATGGGGGGGACCCGCACCACTCTTCTTGCAGGACTGATCCTCTTTGGGATATCCCTGTTTACCCAGCGGATGATTTTGCTGGGGCAGATGCCTCTCTCATCGGTTTTCCAGTATCGGATTAAGAATCGGATTGACAGGCTGGTGGTGGAAAAAGCAGTTTCTCTCCCCTATGCCAATATAGAGGATCCTGCTTTCCAGACAAAACTGGAGGGAGTACGCCGTCTTGCCGACAGGCTGCCTAATCTGCTGTTTCAGACACTGTCCATGTTTCAGGCAGTTTTGTCATTGATTCTTTTGATTCTTCAATTTCAGGAACAGACATGGCTGATCCTGCCTTTGGCGCTGGGGCAACTTCCCGGATTGGCTGTTTCTCTGCGCATCAGCCGCAAACAGCATGACTTGAACATTCAACAGATGGACGGGCGGCGCAAACAGGATTATTATGTAAAGCTGTCTACCGGCACACAGTATGTAAAAGAAAAAATGTTGTTTCGGCTGGGAAATCTTTTTGCCAGCCGTTGGAACAAACAGAACAGCAGCCTGAACGAAGAACAATTCCAGTTTATGAGAAGCCGGATGGGTTTGAAACTGGTTGGCGATACCGCCTCCCTGGCAGCCTTTTCCTTCTGTGTGGTTATGCTCCTGCTGCACCCCGCCACGGATGCCGCTCGTTTTGTCTCCCTGATGACAGCCCTGTTATCCATCCAGGGGGCTTTCGGAATCTTTATTTCTTCTTGGTCCGGCCTGCGCGGCCAGTTGATGGATGATCGGGTGGTTTTTGAGTTTCTGGAGTCTGAAACCGTCATGAATTCGTCCAAGGAGACAATGAATGAGAGGATTCAGACCATAACTTTTGAAAATGTCACTTTTTCATATGCGAACGCATCTCTGCCGGTGCTGCGCGATATCAGTGTGGAGCTGCGTTCCGGTGAAACCGTGGCCATAGTGGGAGAAAACGGCGCAGGAAAAACTACATTTATAAAACTGCTGTTGGGACTTTACCAGCCGGACGCAGGACGGGTCCTGTGTAATGGACGGGAAGTTCATATCTTGGACCGTTCTTCGTACTTTCAGCATATTTCCTCAATTCTCCAGGTATACAACCGATATCCTCTGACCGCCGCGCAGAATATCGACCTGTTTGCCAAAGAGGGGGAAAAACCCTCGGAACGGATTATGGCGGCAGCCAGGCAAATCGGAATTGAAACCTATATAGAACAGCTGGCGGCCGGATACCAGACCCGACTGACTAACCTTCGGGAAAACGGGGTGGAATTGTCCGGGGGACAATGGCAGCGTCTGGCTATTGCCCGGGGGATTTATAAGCCTGCCGACCTGTTTATCATGGATGAACCGACGGCGGCTTTGGATCCCCTTCTGGAAACGGAAATTTTGGAGCAGTTCCTTCGAAGAGACTCGTTTACGCCGGAGGATACTCTGAAAATAATTGTGTCCCACAGGATTGGCGTAGCCTCCAGAGCGGATCGCATTCTGGTGTTTCGGGAAGGGCGGCTGGAGGAGACAGGCACACATGAGGAACTGATGCGTAAAGGCGGGTATTACGCCCAATTATATTCTACACAGGCCAAATGGTATAAAAAGGGAGAGGAGAAAAGTATATGAAAAAGCAGGCCGCTGTTTTTGCAAAGGTTCTACAATATAGTCTCTCTTCCGGAAAAATGTCGGCGGTTCTCCTGATAGCCGCGAATATTCTGCTGGGCCTGCTTTCAACTGTGCAGGTATGGCTGATCGGGCAGATCGTGGGAGCGCTGGGAAATGTAAACAGAGTTGCCGGTTCTGCGGGAGGAAATTTATCTGCCAGCCTGCCCTGCCTATTGGGCCTGTTTGCGCTGCTATTATTTCAGAAGTTTCTTTTTTCCGCGATTCCCTATGGAAGAACCCGATTATATGCCCGGGTTAAAGAAAAGATGACGCTGGATCTTTTTGAGGCGGTGAATCGAGATGTGCCGGAGTATCAGGAATTGAATGAGCAGCAAATCCGTTATGGCCGGGCAGGAGATTTTATCAACAGTAAATTTGAAATGAGTTTTCAATCCATTCTTACCTTGATTTCTGGTTTTACTTCCATGATGTCGGTACTGGTTCTCCTGGGAAAATACAGCCTTATTTTTCCGTTGGTGGCAGTGATGACTTCTCTGCCGGTGGTGTTTATCCGGCTCAAACAGGACAAGGCCATGCATGATATGTATAAGGAGCAGTACCCGGCCAACCAGCTGGGAACCTATTATTTAAATGCGTTGACCACCAGAGACAGCCTGATTGAACTACAGATATTCGGAGCGGAATCAATGTTTCTGGACCGATACCAGACCATTGCGAAAAACAATATCCGACAAAGGACAAGCTATTTTATCCGCCATGCGCTGCATGGCAATGTACTGGAAGCCTTGTCGATTCTGGCAGGCAATATTCTTTTGATCGTCTATGGGCTGTATTTGTTGTTTAACTGGCCGGGGATATATACTCTGGATATGCTGTCCGTAGTAATCACCGGCGTCATGTCTGCTCAGGAAGATGTGATAGGCTTCGCGTTCAACGGAAAATATATTGCGCAGGCGGTCATGTATGGAGAGGATTTCTGGGATTTGATCGGCAATGCGCCGAACGAAAAAGAACCGACGGCGAAGATTTCTGCTCCGCTCCATACTTTGGAACTTCGGAATGTGTCTTTTCATTACCCGAACTGTAAGGACAATCGGCTGAAAGGGATTAACTTAACGCTGCGCGCAGGAGAAACCATAGGGATAGTGGGGGAAAACGGAAGCGGGAAATCCACGTTAAGCAAGTTGCTTCTGGGCCTGTATACTCCCTGTGAGGGGGAAATCCGGGTAGACGGCGCCGCCGTACCGCCGTCGGGGTTGCCCTTTGAGCGTGTGGGTTCGGTTTTCCAGGATTATGTCTGCTATGAATTGACGGCAGGAGAGAATATTTGGTTTAGCCTGCCGGACCAGGCACAGAATGCCGGGGAAATCCAACGGGCCGCACGGGAGGCCGATGCCCATGACTTCATTGAACAACTGCCCTTCGGATATGACACTCCCGTGGGAAGCCTGCTGGAGAATTCGGTACGACTATCAGGGGGGCAGTGGCAGAGGCTGGCGGTTGCCCGGGGATTTTACGCAAAGGGATCGCTGCTGATCCTTGACGAACCCAACGCAAACATGGATGTGATGATGGAAGCCACAATATACCGGCAATATTACGAACAAATACGAAAAAATGGTCTGATCGGCATCCTGATAAGCCACCGCCTGGGATCCACCCGCTTCTGTGATCGGATTCTTGTATTAAAAGACGGGAAAATCGTGCAGGACGGTACCTTTGACGAATTGATTGAACAGGAGGGCTTATATAAGACCATGTACCGGGCACAAAGCCAGTGGTATCAGGAAACGGAAGCTCCGATATAGTAGTTCCTGTATAGTTGGAAATTGCCTCTTGGCAAACCGAAATAAGTGTGTTAAGATAAAACCATAAGACAGACAGAAAATTAACCTTTTGCAGGAGGTATGGATATGGATATTGCAGGACTGTCAATGAATATGGCGATGATGGATGTGCAGTCCCAGGTGGGAATCAAGATGCTGAGCAAAGCCATCGACATGGGTGAAGAGCTGGGCGCGGGCGTGGTTCAGATGGTAGATGCCGCGGCAATGGAGCGCAGTGTGAATCCGGCAGTGGGAGGCAGCATAGATATTCGTTTGTAACGGATTGGTAATTTTTTCCGACTATAGGGGTGGTGAGGCATAGAAAAAAGGCCTGCCACCTTTTTTGTGACTAATTATCCATTAATTTTTCACAAAAACCTATTGCTTTTTCTGCGATTTTTTTGTACATTTGTATTAAATAGGATTTTCGGCATTTTTACTAATATCTATATGTACGGAGCAGAAAGTACCTCACACAGGAAAAGGAGTAGGAAATATGATATCAAATCAGATTTTGCAGAGCACCATAGACGGACTGAAGGGGATCGCCAGGGTTGATATCTGCGTTATGGATGTGGACGGTAAGCCGGTGGCATATACCGCCGATATGTCGGGCAGCGGCAGGGCGGTGGTGGAATTCGCCAAGTCTCCGGCGGACTCTCAGGAGATTCAGGGGTATCAGTTTTTCAAAGTATATGACGAACAACAGCTGGAGTATGTGCTGGTCATCGCGGGGGGCGGTGAGGATGTGTATACCATCGGAAAGTTGAGCGCCTTCCAGGTGCAGAACCTGCTGGTGGCCTACAAGGAACGGTTTGACAAGGACAATTTTATCAAGAATTTGCTGCTGGACAATCTGCTGCTGGTGGATATCTACAGCCGGGCCAAGAAGCTGCATATCCAGATGGATGTGAGCCGGGTGGTAATGATCGTGGAGTCAGAGAACGGCAAGGACAACAACGCGCTGGAACTGGCCAGGTCTTATTTTGGCAGCAACAGCAAGGATTTTATCACCGCTGTGGACGAGAACAATGTAATTGTGGTCAAGGACCTGGCAGAGTCCGACAACAGCAAGGAGATTGACCGGGCGGCCAGGGGGCTTTGCTCCGCCCTGCAGAAGGAGGGCCTCAGGGAAGTACATATTGCGTACGGTACGGTGGTGAAGGAGATCAAAGAGGTCAGCCGCTCCTACAAGGAGGCCAAAATGGCTCTGGATGTGGGCAGGATTTTCTTTGACGAAAGGGATGTGATTGCCTATAGTGCGCTGGGCATCGGAAGACTGATTTATCAACTGCCGATCCCCCTTTGCAAGATGTTTATCAAGGAGATATTCGGGGGCAAAAGCCCGGATGAATTTGACGAGGAGACCCTGACCACCATATACAAGTTCTTTGAGAACAGTCTGAATGTGTCAGAGACTTCCCGCCAGCTTTTCATTCACCGCAATACTTTGGTATACCGCTTGGATAAGCTGCAGAAAAGTACCGGCCTGGACCTGCGGGTATTTGAGGATGCCATCACTTTTAAGATTGCGTTGATGGTGGTAAAATATATGAAGTATATGGAGAACTTTGAGTTTTAGGGGGAACAGATGAGGAGAAAAGAAGCAATTAGGAAACAGCAGGCCAAGTTCATCGAAGAGAACGGGGTGATCTGCCTGGATAATGTAAGCAAGTCCTATTCCACCGGTTCGCCGGCGCTGAACGGGATTTCCCTGAAGATACACAAAGGCGAATTTGTATTCATCGTAGGGGACAGCGGCTCCGGCAAGTCCACCCTGATTAAGCTGCTGCTGAGGGAATTGGTAGCTTCCTCCGGCCAGGTCAGCGTGATGGGAAAAGATATGGCGAAGCTGCGCAGGCGGGAGATTCCCAAGCTGCGCCGTAATCTGGGCGTGGTGTTCCAGGACTTTCGGCTGCTCAATGACAGGAATGTCTATGAGAATGTGGCCTTTGCCCAGCGTATCATAGAGGTTCCGGGACGGGAGATCCGGCGGAATGTCCCCGCCATTCTGGCCACTGTGGGTCTGGCCGGCAAGTACAAGGCCAAGACCAAGCAGCTCTCCGGAGGCGAGCAGCAGAGAGTGGCCCTGGCCAGGGCGCTGATCAACAGCCCTTCCATCCTGCTGGCAGACGAGCCCACCGGCAATCTGGATCCCAAGAATTCCTGGGATATCATGAAGCTGCTGGAGGAGATCAATGAGTCCGGCACCACAGTGGTGGTAGTCACCCATAACCGTGAGATCGTCAACGCCATGCAGAAGCGCGTGGTTACCATGAAGAAGGGCGTGATCATCAGCGATGAAGAGGAAGGGGCATATATAGACGATGAAGATTAGCACATTCTTTTATACCATACAGCAGGGGTTCCGCAACCTGTTCCGCAACAAATGGTATTCGCTGGCATCCATCGCCACCATTGCGGCATGTCTCTTCCTGTTTGGGGTTTTCTACGCGATAGTGGCCAACTTCCAGCACATGGTACGGGGCGCAGAGGAAAATATCTGTGTCACCGTTTTTTTCGAGGATGATATCACGGATACCCGGATCGAGGAGATCGGTACCATGATCCGCGGCCGCACGGAAGTGGCGGAGGTGGTTTATATTTCCGCGGAGGACGCGTGGGCGGACTATCAGAAGATTTATTTCGGGGACAGGGTGGATGAGTTCATTGCAGGTTATCCTAAAAATCCCCTGGCCGGATGTATGAATTATGTGGTGTACCTGAGCGATGTGTCCATGCAGGACGCGCTGGTGACTTATTTGTACTCCATTGAGGGGGTGCGCTTGGTGAACTATTCCGCCCTTACGGCCAGTACCCTGAGCGGTGTGAACCTTCTGATCGGATATGTGTCCCTGGGCATCATTGTGGTACTGCTGGGGGTGTCCGTGTTTCTGATCAGCAACACCGTAACCATCGGTATTTCGGTGCGTAAGGAAGAGATTAATATTATGAAATATATCGGCGCAACGGACTTTTTCGTGCGCGCCCCCTTTGTGCTGGAGGGCATGCTGATCGGTCTGATCGGGGCGGCTATCCCCTTGTGGGCGGTGCACTATACTTATGACAGTGTGCTGGCTTACGCCACTGAGAAATTTTCCATGCTGAGCCATCTGCTGATTTTTCTGCCTGCCGAGACGATCTTTGGCGTGCTGACCCCGGTCTGTCTGGGCGTGGGCGTAGGCATCGGTTTTGTGGGCAGTATTTCCACGGTGAGAAAGCACCTGCATGTGTAGGGGCCGAGGGATAAGGGCGACGGCGGAGGCAGTCTGTGCCGCGCAAGGGGATTGACATGAAAAAATGGAAGATAACGGTGGGCCTGGCATTGGCGGCGGCGCTGTTGTGCGCGGCGGGAGAGGCCCGGGTATCCGCCACCAATCTGTCCAATATCACATCGGAATCCATTCAGGAGATGGAGAATCAGATTGATAATGCGCAGAGTGAAAGGGATCAACTGAAAAACGGTCTTTCCGACATCAGGAAACTGGTGCAGCAGTTGGAGCAGGAGAAAAAGGACCTGAAGAATTATGTGGTAAAGCTGGATGAGAGCATGGCCCGGATCGAGCAGAAGATCGCGGATCTGAAGACACAGATTGCCAACAAGGAAGCGGATATCGTGGAAGCCCAGAGGCAGCTTGAAACTGCACTGGAAGTAGAGGCCGGGCAGTATGAAGCGATGTCGAGCCGCATAAGATTTAGTTATGAGAGGGGCGAGAACTATTTCCTGGACATGATCATGGGGGCCACCAGCTTTGCGGATTTCCTTAATCGCAGCTTTTACATGGAACAGGTGGCTGAATACGACAATCAGATGCTTGTGTCTTTTATTCAGACCAGAGAGTATGTGGAGCTGTGCAAGGCCCGCCTGGAGGAGGATAAGGCTTTTCTGGACGAGGCCAAGGCGGGGGTGGAAAGCGAGCAGGCGGCTCTGGAAGAGTTGATGAACCAGAAGGAGCGGGAACTGAACGCCTACGAGCAGAGGATCAGCACGGGAGAGCAGTCCATAGAGGAATACGAGGCGGACATCAAGGCCCAGAACGAGTTGATTGCCGCTCTGGAAAAGGCGGTGGAGGACGAGAAGAAACGAATCCTGGCCAGCAGCGGCAAGGTGCTGACCTACGACGGCGGCACATTTAAGTTTCCCCTGGCCTCCTACACCCGGGTGTCCGATGATTATGGCATGCGGCTGCATCCCACTCTCTTTGTGCAGCAATTTCACAATGGCGTGGATTTTGCATCTCCCAAAGGGACGGCTATTTACGCGGCTTATGACGGGATTGTGGTGGCAGCGGATTACAGTTCCACCATGGGAAATTATGTGATGATTGACCATGGCGGCGGGCTGTATACCATCTACATGCATGCATCCAAATTGTATGTGAAGAAAGACGATGTGGTAGCCAGAGGCAATACCATAGCGGCGGTGGGCTCCACCGGGCGTTCCACCGGAAATCATCTCCATTTCAGCGTGCGGTTGAACGGGGAATATGTTTCTCCCTGGAATTATATCTCACCTTAAGTATATTTTATGTTAAAGTATGGAAGATTGTAATCCAGACCGGTGTATTTTGACCAATATCGTATGCCGGGCATGGATTGAAGCGGAGTTTGGTGCGGCCCGATGGCAAATCTGTCAGGATGCTGAATGAGCATACTGCAGTCAGCATACCGGGCATGATGCAGGACAGAATTTTGGGAATGCAGGAAAGAGGAAAATATGGAAGTATTTGATCATCAGAATAAGCGTCAGAGCGGCCAGATGGGACAATTTGCGGCCGGACTGGTGGTGGGCATTTTCACCACGTTGTTAGTGGTATGTGTGGCATATCTGGGATTCCAGATCCAGCAGACAGTGGAGAACGCACGCCAGGAGAGCCAGCAGGTCAATGCGGGCGGCACCGGACAGGATGGCAGCCTGAGTGAGACGGTGGCGGATAAGATCGACAGGCTGGTGTACATGATCGAGAACTATTATTACAAGGATGATGTGACCCGTGAAGATCTGGAAGAGGGAATCTACCAGGGATTGATGGAGGCGGTGGGGGATCCCTATACCAATTACTTTACCGCCGATGATTTCGAGACGTTCATGGAGCAGGCTACCGGCGCGTACTACGGCATCGGCGCCTATGTGGCTCAGGATGTGGAGCGCAATTATCCCAAGATCAACAGTCCCATCCCGGGTTCTCCTGCGGAGGAGGTGGGCATGCGCCCCGACGATATTATCTACGAGGTAGACGGGGTTTCTACTTATGGTATGGATCTGGATAAAGTAGTGAGCCTGATCAAAGGGGAAGAAGGCACCACTGTGAATATTACCCTCTATCGGAAAGGGGAATATCTGGATGTGGAAGTACAGCGCAGGCAGGTGGAGATTCCCACGGTGGAGCAGAAGATGCTGGGAGACGGCATGGCCTATATTCGAATCATCGAGTTTGACGATGTGACGCCGGGGCAGTTCAGGACGGCTCTGGATGCTTCCCGGAGCAGCGGTATGAAGGGACTGGTGCTGGATCTGCGGGGCAATCCGGGAGGAAGCGTCAATGCGGTGGTGGATATTGCCAGAATGCTTCTGCCCGAGGGCCTGGTGGTCTACACCGAGGATAAATACGGCAAGCGGGAGGAATATACCTGCGACGGCAGCAATGAATTTAAACTGCCGCTGGTGGTGTTGGTGGATGGCAACAGTGCCAGCGCCTCGGAACTTCTATCCGGCGCCATACAGGACTACGGCAAGGGAACGCTGGTAGGGACCACCACCTTTGGCAAGGGGATTGTGCAGCAGATGCTGACCCTGCGGGACGGCTCCGCCATCAAGATCACCATCAGCAGTTATTTCACGCCTAAGGGCCGTAATATTCACGGCGTGGGCATCGAGCCGGATGTGGACTGCCCCTTTGACGGGGAGGCTTACTATGGCAGTGGTTTTGACAATCAGCTGGAGAAGGCCCGGGAAGTGTTGGCGGAAATGATTGAATAGATAAGTCCGCCCTGTTGCGGAAACAGATTTCTTAACTGCCATATCCACGGCGGCTATGCCCATATTGCATAGCCGCCGTTTTCGCTCCCCCGGCTTAAGTTTAAATAGAACGAATGTTCTAAATACATCTGTACAAACTCGGCATGATGTGATAGAATGTATAAATGTCAGATCACAAATTTTTGCGGACGGAATGTGTGCCATGGCAGAGTTTGTGGAAAACTATATGAGAATATTTTCATGGCGGAAACGTTTTCAGGAGAGAATCTTTTATGGATCGATTTAAATTAGTATCTCAATATCAGCCCACTGGCGATCAGCCCCAGGCCATTGAAGCCCTGGTTGAAGGATTCCGGCAGGGCAATCAGTGCGAGACTCTGCTGGGGGTCACTGGTTCCGGTAAGACTTTTACCATGGCCAATGTGATCGCGGCGCTGAACAAGCCCACTTTGATTATTGCCCACAACAAAACCCTGGCGGGACAGCTCTACGGTGAGTTCAAGGAATTTTTCCCGGAGAATGCGGTGGAATATTTTGTCTCCTATTATGACTATTACCAGCCGGAGGCCTATGTGCCTTCCTCGGACACATATATTGCCAAGGATTCCTCCGTCAACGATGAGATTGATAAATTGCGGCTGTCCGCCACAGCCTCTCTGTCCGAACGCCGGGACGTGATCGTGGTGGCCAGCGTGTCCTGTATCTATGGCCTGGGCAGTCCGGACGATTACCAGGAAATGATCGTGTCCCTGCGGCCGGGTATGGTCAAGGACAGGGACCAGGTACTGCGGGAACTGGTGGATATCCAGTATGACCGCAACGATATGGATCTGCAAAGGGGTACTTTCCGAGTGCATGGGGACGTGGTGGAGATCTATCCGGCCCAGGGCGGAGACTATCTGATTCGGGTGGAATTTTTCGGGGACGAGATTGATCGGATCGCCGAGGTGGAGCCGCTGACGGGCAAAGTGCATGCAGTGCTCAACCATATCGCCATTTTCCCGGCCTCCCATTATGTGGTGGCGGCGGAGAAGATTAAGCGGGCCTGCGACAACATTGAGATCGAACTGGAGGAGCAGGTACGTTTCTTCAAGGGGGAGGACAAGCTGATCGAGGCTCAGCGGATTGCGGAGCGCACCAATTTTGATGTGGAGATGCTGCGAGAGGCGGGTTTCTGCTCCGGCATAGAGAACTATTCCAGACATCTGAGCGGCTCGAAGCCCGGGGAACCTCCCAAATGCCTGATGGATTATTTCGGGGATGATTACCTGATTATCATAGATGAATCCCATATGACCATTCCGCAGATCGGTGCCATGTATGCCGGGGACCGGTCTCGTAAGACCACGCTGGTGGACTATGGATTCCGGCTGCCATCGGCGCTGGACAACCGGCCGCTGAACTTCTCGGAGTTTGAGGCCCATATTGACCAGATCCTCTTTGTTTCCGCCACTCCGGCGAAATATGAGGAGGAACACGAACTGCTGCGGGCGGAACAGATCATACGGCCCACGGGCCTGCTGGACCCCCAGGTGGATGTGCGTCCGGTGGAGGGTCAGGTGGACGACCTGATCGGGGAGATCAACAGGGAGGTGGAGAAGCACAATAAGGTGCTGATCACCACCCTGACCAAGCGTATGGCCGAGGATCTTACCGATTATATGAAAGAAGTGGGTATCCGAGTGAAATATCTCCACTCGGATATAGATACTCTGGAGCGGGCGGAGATTATTCGGGACATGCGGCTGGATGTATTTGACGTGCTGGTGGGTATCAATTTGCTGCGGGAGGGTCTGGATATCCCGGAGATTACGCTGGTTGCCATACTGGATGCGGATAAAGAGGGATTTCTGCGGAGCAGTACTTCCCTGATCCAGACCATTGGACGGGCAGCCCGTAACGCGGATGGCCATGTGATTATGTACGCGGATGTGATCACCGATTCCATGCGAGCTGCTATTGATGAGACCAACCGCCGCCGGGCCATTCAGAGTGCCTACAATCAGAAACATGGCATTACGCCCCAGACCATTAAGAAGGCTGTGCGGGAGTTGATCAGTATTTCCAGGGAAATTGCCCGGGAGGAGGTACGCTTTGAGAAGGATCCCGAATCCATGAGCCGCAAGGAACTGGAGAAATTGATTGCCGACATCCAGAAGAAGATGCAGAAGGCGGCGGCGGATCTGAACTTTGAGGCGGCGGCCCAGCTGCGGGACAAGATGCTGGAATTGAAAGAGAAACTGCGGGAGATTGAGGCGTAAAGCCGACGGAACCCTGCACCCACACAGTGATAAACTGTGGGCTATATATAAAGACAAGCGAGGTATGTAACATGGAAGAAACAAAGAAGATGCTCCCCAGGAAGGAGTACATCAAGATAAGAGGAGCCTGCGAGCACAATCTCAAGAACATTGATGTGGATATACCCCGGAACGAGTTTGTAGTTCTGACAGGCATGTCAGGTTCTGGCAAATCTTCCCTGGCGTTTGACACCATCTATGCCGAGGGACAGCGCCGGTATATGGAATCTCTTTCTTCTTACGCCAGGCAGTTCCTGGGGCAGATGGAGAAGCCCAATGTGGAGCGGATCGACGGGCTGTCCCCGGCCATCTCCATAGACCAGAAGTCCACCAACCGCAATCCCCGTTCCACGGTGGGCACGGTGACGGAGATCTACGACTACTTCCGCCTGCTGTACGCCCGTATCGGCATTCCCCATTGCCCCAAGTGCGGTAGGGTCATTGCCAGGCAGACGGTGGACCAGATGGTGGATCAGATCATGGAATTGGGAGAAGGGGCCAGAATTCAACTGCTGGCGCCGGTGGTCAGAGGACGGAAGGGTCTGCATGAGAAGGTGTTTGATCGGGCGAAGAAGAGCGGTTATGTCCGGGTAAGGGTGGACGGCAATCTGTATGAATTGTCCGAGGATATTCCTCTGGAGAAGAACATCAAGCACAATATAGAGATCGTGGTGGATCGCCTGGTGGTGAAGGAGGGGATTCAGAAGCGTCTGGCGGATTCCATTGAGAATGTGCTGGAACTGGCGGAAGGACTTCTGGAAGTGGACGTGATTGACGGAAAGATGCTGAATTTCTCCCAGAGTTTTTCCTGCCCGGACTGCGGTATCAGCATCAATGAAGTGGAGCCCCGCAGCTTTTCCTTCAACAATCCCTTCGGAGCCTGCCCGGTGTGCTTCGGCCTGGGGTATAAGATGGAATTTGATATGGAACTGATGGTTCCCAACCAGAAACTTTCCATCAATCAGGGCGCTATCGTGGTGCTGGGCTGGCAGTCCTGCAACTCTAAGGGAAGTTTTACCAATGCGCTTCTGCAGGCCCTGTGCAAGGAATATCATTTTGACCTAGACACTCCTTTCGAGGAGTATCCCGATGCGGTCAGGGACGTGCTGGTGAACGGGACCGGGGGCAGGGAAGTTACCGTATATTATGAAGGGCAGAGAGGGAAGGGAGAGTATCCCGTGGCTTTCGAGGGGCTGGTGCGCAATGTGGAGCGCCGTTATCAGGAGACGGGTTCCGAATCCTCCAAGGCCGAATATGAGACCTTCATGCGGGTCACGCCCTGCAAAGAATGTAAGGGCATGCGCCTGAAGCAGGAATCTCTGGCGGTTACCGTGGGGGATAAGAATATTTATGAAGTCACCGCCATGTCCATTGTAAAGCTCTATGATTTTGTGATGGGACTGAATCTTACGCCTCAACAGGAGATGATCGGAAAGCAGCTTCTAAAGGAGATTCGGGCCAGAGTGAAATTCCTGCTGGATGTGGGACTGGATTACCTGTCTCTGGCCAGAGGTACCGCCACACTTTCCGGCGGCGAGGCACAGCGGATCCGTCTGGCTACCCAGATCGGTTCCGGCTTGGTGGGGGTGTGTTATATCCTGGACGAGCCCAGCATCGGCCTGCACCAGCGGGACAACGACAAACTGCTGGCCACTCTGAAACATCTCAGGGATCTGGGCAACACTCTGGTGGTGGTGGAACATGACGAGGATACCATGCTGGCGGCAGACTATATCGTAGACATCGGCCCCGGGGCGGGCTCCCATGGCGGAGAGGTGGTGGCAGTGGGGAATGCCCGGGAGATCATGCAGGTGGAAGAGTCCGTCACAGGCCAGTACCTGAGCGGCAGGAAATTTATCCCCGTACCTGTGAATCGGCGTAAACCCACAGGCTATATTAAGGTGCTGGGCGCTACGGAAAACAATCTGAAGAATGTGGATGTGACCTTTCCCCTGGGCATCATGACCTGTGTCACCGGTGTCTCCGGTTCGGGCAAGAGCTCTCTGGTGAACGAGGTATTGAATAAACATCTGTCCCGGGACCTTAACCGGGCCAGGGTGATTCCGGGAAAACACAGGGGCATTGAGGGCATGGAGCAGTTGGATAAAGTGATCGACATAGACCAGTCTCCCATCGGACGCACGCCCAGATCCAACCCGGCCACCTATACCGGGGTGTTTGACATGATCCGGGATCTGTTTGCTTCCACGCCGGATGCCAAGGCCAAAGGTTACAATAAGGGAAGATTCAGTTTCAATGTGAAGGGCGGACGCTGTGAAGCCTGCAGCGGCGACGGCATCATCAAGATCGAGATGCACTTTTTGCCGGATGTATATGTGCCCTGCGAAGTCTGCGGCGGAAAACGTTACAACCGGGAAACCCTGGATGTGAAATATAAGGGCAAGAGTATCTACGATGTGCTGGATATGACCGTGGAGGAGGCGCTGCCGTTTTTTGAGAATGTGACCACCATCCGGAACAAGATACAGACTCTGTACGATGTGGGCCTGTCCTATGTGAAACTGGGACAGCCCTCCACCACCTTGTCCGGCGGCGAAGCCCAGCGGATCAAGCTGGCTACGGAACTGTCCAGGCGCAGCACAGGTAAGACGGTGTATATTCTGGACGAACCCACCACCGGCCTGCATTTCGCGGATGTGCACAAGCTGGTGGAGATTCTGCACAAGCTGGCGGACGGGGGCAACACGGTTATTGTCATCGAGCACAACCTGGACGTGATCAAGGCGGCGGACTATATCATCGACATGGGCCCCGAGGGCGGAGATCGGGGCGGCACGGTAATTGCCCAGGGTACGCCGGAAGAGATTGCCCGGGCCGCCGGGTCCTACACGGGTATCTATGTGAAAAAGATGCTGGAGAAGGGTTAAGTCGCGGCGGAAACAGCCGATATATGTATGGAAAGCATGGATGCGGAAAGGAAACGGAAGGAACCGTTTTCTTTTCGCATTTAAAAAATTCTAAAATTTTGCGAAACCCCTTTGAAAAAAAAATGTTTTCATGTATAATGTACGTTGACATTATGCGTCCGCGGCAGGAATTGACTCCGGACCCGGCGGGCCCGTTGACTATTTTCGGAAAATGTGGAAACATTATCATAGATACCATGAAAGGGGTAGCAGCATATGTATACTGATATTGGAATTGATTTGGGTACCGCCAGCATTTTGGTTTACATCAGAGGAAAAGGCGTAGTCCTGAAAGAGCCGTCTGTTGTAGCTTTCGATAGAGACACCAATAAGATTAAGGCCATCGGCGAGGATGCCCGGCTGATGCTGGGGCGTACTCCCGGCAATATCGTGGCGGTGAGGCCGCTGCGTCAGGGCGTTATCTCGGATTATACCGTCACGGAGAAGATGATGAAGTATTTCATCCAGAAAGCTCTGGGCAAAAGAACTTTCCGCAAGCCCCGCATCGCGGTCTGCGTGCCCAGCGGCGTGACGGAAGTGGAGAAAAAGGCGGTTGAGGATGCCACTTACCAGGCAGGAGCCCGGGAAGTGTTCATCATAGAGGAGCCCATTGCGGCTGCCATCGGCGCAGGGATTGATATATCCAAGCCCTGCGGCAACATGATCGTGGATATCGGCGGCGGTACTTCCGATATCGCGGTGATTTCCCTGGGAGGCACTGTGGTCAGCGCTTCCATTAAGATTGCCGGGGATGATTTCGATGAAGCCATCGTTCGATATATGCGTAAGAAGCACAATCTGCTCATCGGCGAACGTACGGCGGAGGATTTGAAAATTAAGATCGGTTCCGCATTCAAGAGGCCGGAAGTTGACTTTATGGATGTCCGGGGGCGCAATCTGGTGACGGGTTTGCCCAAGACCGTAAAAGTGTCCTCCGAGGAGACCGAGGAAGCGCTGCGGGAGACCACGGCCCAGATCGTGGAGACCATACACAGCGTACTGGAGAAAACACCGCCCGAGTTGGCGGCGGATATTGCCGACAGGGGCATTGTGCTTACCGGCGGCGGCAGTCTGTTGCGGGGGTTGGAAGACTTGATTTCCGCTAAGACCGGCATCAATACCATGACGGCGGAGGATCCCATGACGGCGGTGGCCATCGGCACCGGTAAATATGTGGAATTCCTGGCGGGGTATCGTGAGGACTAAGGCAAAAAGGAGACAGAGACATGCTGAGAGGATTATATACGGCCCACACGGGGCTGCGCAACGAACAGAACCGTATGGATATACTGACCAATAATCTGGCTAACGCATCCACCGTGGGCTTTAAAAAGGAAGGTTCCACCAGCCAGCCCTTCCGTGAGGTACTGGCGGTTAAGATCAAGGACTCTTCCGTGGGTCTGGGAACGGTGCAGCCCATCGGTCACAGCCGCCTGGGCGTGAAGATCGGTGAGAATTATACGGACTACACCCAGGGATCTTTTCGAATTACCGACAATACTTACGATCTGGCCTTGGCGGGCAGTGGCTTCTTTGCGCTGGAATATACTGACAGCCAGGGAGAGACTTCCACCAAATATACCCGGGCAGGCAATTTTACCCTGACCCAGGACGGTTATCTGGTGAACAATGACGGCATGTATGTGCTGGATACCCAGAACCGCCAGATACAACTGGATACTTTGAAGGATGCTACTATAGACAGTACCGGCTCCGTCATTCAGGGCGGGAGGCAGGTGGCTCAGATCCAGGTGACGGATTTCGAAGATTACGATTATCTGGAGAAGTTTGGCGACACTTTCTTCCAGCCGGTGGAGGGGGCAACTCCCATGGAGGGTTCCGCAGAGGTGAAGTCCGGCGTGCTGGAGATGTCCAATATGTCCGTGATTTCGGAGATGGTCAATATGATCGCCGTGACCAGAGCCTATGAGAGCAACCAGAAGATTATGCAGACCTATGACGAGAGCCTTGGGATCGCGGTAAGCCAGTTGGGTAAGGTTCAGTAAATATTCATCGGTATTTGTATAATGGTAATTATATAATTTAGAAAGGCTGCAGGGTGATTTATAGAACTGCAGGGACAGGAGAAAAAGATATGGTTCGGAGTTTATGGACAGCGGCAACGGGGATGATTGCCCAGCAGGTCAATATTGACACCATCGCCAACAATCTGGCGAATGTGAATACAACAGGGTTTAAGACACAGGTAAACGAATTCAAGTCCCTCTTGTATCAGAATCTGCAGCAGAGAACCACCACGGCGGACGGGAACCCTAAACCTACCGGCGCGCAGGTGGGACTGGGTGTGCGCAATGCTTCCATTACGGCTTTGTACGGCAAGCAGGGACCTCTGCTCTCCTCGGAAAAGGACACGTCGTTCGCCATAGACGGAAAGGGCTTTTTTGCTGTGCAGGGAGCCGACGGCAATACATACTATACCCGCAACGGTAATTTTGATTGGGCGCTGGGAGAAAATCGCAGCAACATTCTGGCCACCTCCGACGGCCTGCCGGTGCTGGATACCCAGGGAAGGCCCATTGTTCTGAACAGCAGCTATGTGGTCAGCAGGATCTCAGTCACTGCTGACGGAAATATATGCTATCCGGATCAAAGAAATGTGCCTCAGCCGTTGGGCATCCAAATCGGTCTGACGCAATTTAACAATCCTGCGGGATTGGATCGTCTGGACGACAGCCTTTATTCTGAGTCTGCTGCCAGCGGCCAGCCCATTAACGAAACTACCAGTACCAATGTGGAGAAAAGCAAGGTATTACAGAAGTACCTGGAAGGCTCCAATGTGCAGGTGGTGGATGAAATGGTGAACATGATTGTGGCGCAGCGTGCCTATGAAATGAATTCCAAGGCTATTACCGCATCCGACGAAATGCTTCAGCAGGCCAATAACCTGAGAAGATAGCATGTGAATCCTGATATGACCTGCGGTATGGCTGACTGGATACAGTGCAGGCAGGCGGGGGAGCGGACAGGGCGATTTGTCGTATACAGATGTGCCGCAAATGTAAACGGAGGACTTAGACAATGGATATAGGTAATATGTGGAATGCCGGAGGCATGAGCAGCCTGGCCGGCATGGCGGCGAATAACGCCTCTGCCACTAAATTGGAGGGGAAACTTCAGACGAGTTATGAGAATGCCAGCGATGAGGAATTGCTGGATGCCTGTAAACAGTTCGAAGCCTATTTTCTGGAGCAGATGTTTAAGGCCATGCAGAAGACGGTTCCCAACTACAGTACCGAGAGTATGGCGGGTTCCAGCAACAGCATGATGGATTTTTATAAGGAACAGATGATCCAGCAGGTGGCGGCGGACACTACACAGCAGAGCAGCCTGGGGCTGGCTCAGATGCTTTACGAACAGATGAAGAGAAATATGATATAGAAGTAAAGGCTGCTGATGCAAAGAGGCAGCCTTTTTAATATGGCAAAGGCAGAGGAAATTATGGATACAATCAGCGGATATGTGGAACATATCATTTATCAGAATCCGGAAAATGGTTATACTGTTATGGAACTGATGGGAGAGGAAGAAGCAGTCACCTGCGTGGGAAGCTGCCGGGGACTGTCGGAGGGAGAGACCATAGAGGCAAAAGGGGAATATGCGGAACATCCCATGTACGGCAGGCAGTTCAAGATAGCTTTTTACCAGACCACGGCTCCGAAGGACCGGGTGAGTATGGAGCGGTATCTTGGCTCCGGCGCCATCAAGGGCATTGGGGCGGCACTGGCGGCCCGTATTGTCAAAAAATTTGGGAACGATACTTTCCGCGTCATGGAGGAGGAGCCGGAACGCCTGGCGGAGATAAAGGGTATCAGCCCAAATAAGGCCCGTGAGATCGCCATGCAGATGGAGGAAAAGAGGGATCTGCGGGATGCTTTGATCTATCTGCAGCAATATGGTATCTCCAACGCATTGGCCCTGCGGATCTATGATACCTACGGCATGGGCCTTTACGGCATCATGAAGGAGAATCCCTATCGTCTGGCGGAGGACATCCACGGCATCGGATTCAAGATTGCGGATGAGATCGCCACCAGGGTGGGCATTCATACGGACTCCGAGTACCGCATTCGGAGCGGTGTGTTTTATACATTGCAGCAATCTGTGGGGGAGGGCCATTGCTATCTGCCCATGGAGCAGCTGCTCAGCCGCGCCGGGGTGCTGCTGGGGGTAGAGGAGGACCATATCCGACCGCAGCTTGATAACTTGATGATGGACAAAAAGCTGGTGATTAAGGGCGGCCTGGTATATGCTGCCAGCTATTATTATGCGGAACTGAACTGCGCCCATATGCTTCATCAACTGAATATTCCCATGCACCAGGAGGAGGCGCATGTGCGGGAGGTGCTTAAGGTCATTGCAGGGGAGGTGGGCGTTCGGCTGGACGAATTGCAATACCGCGCGGTACTGGAAGCCATTCAAAGCGGCCTTTTTGTGCTTTCCGGCGGACCGGGAACAGGGAAAACCACCACCATCAATACCATTATCCGTTTTTTTGAACGGGAGGGCTATGATATCTTCCTGGCCGCCCCCACGGGCCGGGCCGCCAAGCGCATGACCGAGGCAACCGGTTTTGAGGCCCGCACCATTCATCGGATGCTGGAACTGAACGGAGCCCTGTCGGATGAGGATAAGCGCCGTGCCCGCTTTGAGAGGAATGAGGAGAACCCTCTGGAGACGGATGTGGTGATTATAGACGAGATGTCCATGGTGGATCTGCCCCTGTTTCAGGCACTGCTCAAGGCCACGGCACCCGGCACCCGGCTGATTTTGGTGGGAGATGTGGATCAGCTGCCCAGTGTGGGACCTGGTCAGGTGCTCAGGGATATCATGCAGTCCGGGGCTTTTCCCATGGTGGTGCTGCAGAAGATATTCCGACAGGCCGGGGAGAGCGACATTGTAGTCAATGCCCACCATATCAACCGGGGAGAACAGATTGCCCTGGATAACAAAAGCCGAGATTTTTTTCTGTTGGAGCGGAACGATGTGAATGTGATCTATAAACATATGATCCAGCTGATCCGGGAGAAATTGCCGCCCTATGTACACGCGGCTCCCTATGATATCCAGGTGCTGACGCCCATGCGGAAAGGCAGCCTGGGAGTGGAAGTCCTCAACGGCATTCTGCAGCGGTATTTGAATCCCCCTGAGGAAGGCAAGCGGGAACATGTGGCCGGAGAGACCGTCTACCGGGAAGGGGATAAGGTCATGCAGATACGCAACAATTATCAGTTGGAGTGGGAAGTGGTAAGCCGTTACGGTATCCCGGTGGACAAAGGCATGGGTGTGTTCAATGGGGACATGGGACGCATCCTGGAGATTCGTGAGGCCGGTTCGGAACTGGTGGTGGAGTTTGACGAGGGAAGGCGTGTGACCTATCCTTTTTCCCTGCTGGAGGAACTGGAACTGTCCTATGCCATCACCATCCACAAGTCCCAGGGCAGCGAATACCCTGCCGTGATTCTGCCGCTTTTGAATGGGCCCAGGATGTTGTTTAATCGGAATCTTTTATATACCGGCGTCACCAGGGCCAGAAGCTGTGTGACTATTCTGGGCAGCAGCCAGGCTGTGCGGGGCATGATTGACAATGTAAGCGAGAATCGGCGCTACACTTCTCTGGATCAGCGGATCCGGGAGGTGGCGGAGATGGGGGAGTAGTCCAAGTGCAGTGCGTGTAGTATCCGAAGGCTATACCTCGGTCAAGCCTGAGTCGGGGAAAGGGGTGAATATTTGGGAGAGATTAAAATGAAACATTGGCTGGAGACGGCGGGAGCCCTGCTATATCCTCCCAGATGTCCGATCTGCGACGAACTGTTGGGAATGGGAGTGCAACGCATGTGCCCTGCCTGCCGGCGCAGTGTGCGTTTTTTGTCGGGTCCTCTTTGCTGCAGATGTGGCAAGAGGCTTTCGGATCGGGAGGCGGAGTACTGCGGTGACTGTGGGCGGGTAAAGCACTTGTTTTCGGCAGGAAGGGCTTTGTATGAGTACGGAGATATCGCTCCGGCGCTGTATCGGTTTAAGTATGGAGGGCGCCGGGAATATGCCGACTTTTTCGCAAGGGAGATGGCGCGGCAGCTGGGAGGTTTTATCCGCTCCCTGGAGCCCGGCGGCCTGGTTCCTGTCCCCATGTACGCCGCCAAGGAACGCCGCCGGGGTTACAACCAGGCCGCGCTGCTGGCCCGGGCTCTGGGGAGGGAACTGGACATTCCCGTATTTCCCCAAATGGTGGTTCGAACCAGAAATACCATACCCTTGAAATCCCTTAATTCTGAAGAAAGAGTAAATAATTTGAAAAAGGCTTTTAATCTTGCGCAAAATGGTGTAAAATTAAAGACAATTATACTGGTAGATGACATATTCACCACCGGCAGTACCCTAGATCAGGTTTCGGCCGTGCTCCTGTCCGGGGGCTGTCAGCGGATCTATTTTGTAACGCTGGCCATAGGGGCGGGGATATAGAGAGTGTGTCATGTGAGGATGCGTTAGCGGCCGCATATGCATCAAAGGAGCCGTGTGCTTGTAGGGGAAATGCGGAACTTAAAACAGCAGTTCCCCGTAAAGCGCACTGATGCATGTGAGGACGCGCAGCGGCCGCATATGCATCAAAGGAGCCGTGTGCTTGTAGGGGAAATGCGGAACTTAAATAGGAGGGTAATGCAATGAATGTCAGGGCGTGTAAGGGTTGCAAAAAATTATTCAACTACATTATGGGACAGAGTTACTGCCCGGCCTGCAGGGAGAAACTGGAAGAAAAGTTCCAGGAGGTAAAGAAATATATTCAGGAGAACCCCGGTGTACATATTCAGGATGTGGCATCTGCCTGCGATGTGGATACTTCCCAGATCCGGCAGTGGCTGCGGGAGGACCGTCTGGAGTTGACGGAAGGTTCCCCCATCATGCTGAGTTGTGACGGCTGCGGCGCGCCGATTCGCAGCGGGAAGTATTGTGAGAAGTGTAAGGCGAACGTAAGCAACGGGTTCAAGGACATATTGAAGACTAACGCACCCAAGGCTGCTCCTGATTCCTTTAGGAAGAAAGAGGATGGCGGGTCTAAAATGCGTTATCTGCAATAACGGGTACTCAAGAGAGGCGAACTTTCCATGTTAAATGAAGAACGAGTGATCCTGATGACCAAGATGGCCTCCTATGAAGAGGGGGAGGGGAAAAAGAGCATGTCGCTGGGGCGGTATTTCAGGGGAGACTACATTTCCCTGCAGCTTCTGCGTGCCTTTTTCTGCAGTACCATTGCCTATCTGCTGGGATTTGGGCTGTATGTGTTGTATGATTTTGAGACTTTGATTGCGGATGTTTACAAGATGGATCTTTTTGCTTTTGCAAAGAACATCGTTATTTGGTATGCGGTATTCGTGATTGGCTACTGCGTTGTCACCTATGCCATTTGCGCGTACCGTTATGCCCATGCCAAGAAGAGTCTGAAGCTGTACTACCATAATCTGAAAAAGCTGGACAGCCTGTACCGTCAGTGAACCCCATGAGGCGCTCTGCGGCCCATGGGGATAAAAATATATGGATATGAGGAATTAACATGAGTAATTTGTTGGAAATCAGGGAAAAGTTGAAACTGCTTTACAGCAGGAATGAGTTCATCCTATTGCCGGTATTAAAGTTTATGCTGGCCTATCTGGCCATCTGTATGGTCAACGGCGAACTGGGGTATATGGGCAAGCTGGATAATCTGGGACTGGTGCTGATTGTCTCCCTGCTCTGCTCCTTTCTGCCCAACGGCTGTATCATATTGTTCGGTGCCGCGTTCAGCCTGATGCATCTGTATGAATTGTCCCTGGAAGTGGCTGTGGCGGCGCTGGCCATTTACCTGATCATGTTTCTGCTGTTTTTCCGGCTGGGCTCCAAGGATTCGGTGATCCTTATCTTTACGGTGCTGCTGCTGGCGCTGAAGATCCCCTATGTGGTTCCGGTAGCGGTGGGGCTTCTGGCCACTCCTCTGGCGGCGGTTTCGGTGGCCTGCGGGACAGTGGTGTACTATATGTTGACAAACATCTCAGATAATGCCACCATTATCAGCAGCATGGGATCGGACGAGGCCACAGCCAAACTGCGGTTGGTTATCGACAGTGTGCTGGGCAATCGCGCCATGTTGGTTATGATAGCGGCCTTCGTCATTACCATTGTGGTGGTATATCTTATAAGGCGCATGTCCATTGACTATTCCTGGTCTATTGCCATGGTTGCCGGCGTAATAATAGATTTGGTAGTACTTCTGGTGGGGGATCTGGTTTATGACACCCAGCTTTCTCTGGGAATGGCTGTGCTGGGAAGCATTTTTGCACTGTTTATCTCGAAAGTGCTGGAGTTTTTCCGCTTCTGTGTGGATTACAGCCGGACTGAAAAAGTACAGTATGAGGATGATGAGTATTACTACTATGTGAAGGCCGTTCCCAAGATGAATATGCCCGCCGCTTCCAAGACTGTGAAGCGTATCAACACCCAGCGGCGTCCTGTGCGTCCGATGGAGGAGGAAGATGAGGATATGACCATCGCTCCCAGAAGAGTCAACAGGAGCGTGGTGACGGAACGTACCGGCACCAGAGACGGTCATGCCAGGGCTTCCCAGCCCCGCGCCGGCGGCAGGAGTGTGACCATCAGTGGGGAAACGGAGGGCGAGACAGCCGGAGACTATGAGGAAATATAGGAATGCAGCAAAGGCATAGGATAGGCAGGCATGGAGACGGTAAGTGAGATTATTGCAAACTTAAGAAGGTATGTGCCCAGCATTGAGGTTGGCGATATTCTGGAAATATTGATTATTGCGTTTCTCCTCTACCATATCATGCTGTGGATCCAAAAGACCAGGGCCTGGACTTTGCTCAAGGGCCTGCTTGTGATCCTGTTTTTCTGGGTGGTGGCCTCCTACTTTAAGATGAATACCATATTGTGGCTGGGACAGAATGTGTTTGGTTTTGCCGTGACAGCCATGATTGTGGTATTGCAGCCGGAACTGCGCAAAGCGCTGGAGGAACTGGGCAATAAGAATCTGATTGCCAATGCGCTGCCTTTCGATAACGGCAGGAGCAAGGACAATACGTTTACGGAAAAGACCATAGGTGAAATTACCCGGGCCTGTGTGGAAATGAGCAAGGTTAAAACAGGAGCATTGATCGTTATCGAGCAAAAGGAGTCTCTGGCGGAGTACGAGAGAACCGGAATCGACGTGGACGGCCTGGTTACAAGCCAGCTGCTGATTAATATTTTTGAGCACAACACCCCCTTGCATGATGGTGCTGTTATTGTCCGAGGCAATCGGATCACATCGGCTACCTGTTATCTGCCCCAATCGGACAATGGGGCCATCAGCAAGGATGTGGGCACCAGACACAGGGCTGGTGTGGGCATTTCCGAAGTTACGGACTCGGTAACGGTGATCGTGTCAGAGCAGACCGGCACCATCAGCATCACGGCGGGAGGGCAGTTGGAACGGGGCTTTAACGGGGAGAGCCTGCAAAAGCGGCTGATGGAACTGACCAATCTGACAGGGGATACAGGTAAAGGCAAGCGGAAAAGGAAGGGAAAGGGCAGGCAGGAAGCATGAAAGGGAAGATAGGTTCCATAATTCGTTCCATATTTTTCTCCCACTGGCTGTTGAAGATTATGTCCCTGCTGCTGGCTTTTACATTGTGGTTTGTGGTAATCAGTACCAATGACCCTGTGGACGAAAAACGATTTCAGAATATAAAGGTAAATCTGCTTAACACGGAACTGCTCACAGAGAATGGCCAGGTCTATGAAGTCCTGGATAATACGGACATACTTCGTGTGGTGACTTTTGACGCGCCAAACAGCGTCAGAAGGGAAATTCAGAGCAGTGATATTATTGCCGAAGCCGATTTGACCAACCTGACGGTGACCAACACGGTGGAGATCAAATTCTACTGCCCCAAATACGGTGATAAGGTGCAGAACATCAGCGGCAATATAGAATATGTGAAGCTGAATATTGAGAAAAAGGCCCAAAAGACCATTAATATTATTGTCAACCCCATCGGCGAAGTGGATGCGAACTACGCCATTGGTGAGATCAGCCCGGACCGCAACCGTCTGGAGATTCAGGGGCCGGAATCCGTTATCAGCCAGATCGACCGGGCAGAGGTGGATGTGGATGTAAAGGGAATCACGGGCACCATCAAGGCTTCCGGGGATATAAAGCTGCTGGACAAAGAGGGTAACGAGGTGAACAAGACGTCCGTGTCCAAAAACCTGGATACGGTGACCGTCACAGTGGAAGTGTGGAATATCAAGGAAATTCCCGTGATCTACGAATGCAGCGGTACGTTGGCGGAGGGCTATGGGAGAAACGGGGATATAGAGGCTTCCGTGAATACGGTAAGAGTAACCGGTCCCCCCGAATTTTTGAACAAAGTCACTCAGCTAACGGTGAACCCCGAAGACATCAATATAACAGGGGCCAGCAAGAACTATGACACGGTGGTGCATCTCAAAAAGTATCTGCCGGAAGGGATTTATTTTGCCCAGGAGAATTTTGACGATACGGCTGAAGTGAAAGTAAGAGTGGAGCAGATCATAACCAAGCGTATTACACTGCGTGAGGAAAATATTCAGATTGTGAATGTACCGGAGGGTTTATCCTGGGAAATCGTGGCGTCCTCGCCATTGGTGGTAGAGGGATTCAGCGGTTACACGGCTCTGTTGCAGGAAGCCACTCTTCAGGGTGTGGTTGACGTGGGAGCCTGGATCGAGAATACCAATCCTGTACAGCCTTTGGAAGGGGATTACAGCCTGACTATTAATGTTTCGCTTCTGCCGGAGCAGAAAAAGGTCAGTACGCCTTCCGTCACCCTGCGCTTTGCGCCGCTTCAGGCGGAGAACGGGGACGAGGGGGAACAATAAACAGATCATTGGAGGGTTAAAGGATTATGGCCAGATTATTTGGAACTGACGGGGTCAGAGGTATTGCCAACGAGGAACTTACCCCATTACTTGCCATGCAGCTGGGGCAGGCGGGTGCATATGTGCTTACGAAGGAAAAGGAACATAAGCCTACGATTATGGTGGGTTGTGACACCCGTATTTCCGGCGATATGCTGGCCAATGCCCTGATGGCCGGGGCCTGCTCCGTGGGTGCAAACTGTGTGTATGTGGGGGTGATCCCCACGCCTGCGGTGGCTTTTCTGACTCAGAAATACAAGGTTGACGCAGGGGTGGTGATTTCCGCCTCTCACAACCCGGTGGAATTTAACGGCATCAAGTTTTTTGACGGGGATGGGTATAAGCTGCCGGATGCGCTAGAGGACGAAATCGAATCTTTGATTAATTCTCAGATGCAGGGGGTGAAGTTTCCCATAGGGCCTGGGGTAGGTAAGATCAAGTATCGCACCGATGCCCGGGAAGAGTATATCAATCATGCCATTCAATCGGTAAAGGTGGATTTAAGTCACCTTAAAATTGTGGTGGACTGCGCTGAAGGAGCGGCTTATTATACCTCCGTGGAAGCCTTAAAAGAACTGGGCGGCGAGGTGGTGGCGATTCACAATAACCCGGACGGCACCAATATCAATGCAAACTGCGGCTCAACCCATATGGAGGAACTGCAGGCCCGTGTTGTGTATGAAAAGGCGAATATCGGTCTGGCCTTCGATGGGGATGCGGATCGTCTGATGGCGGTGGACGAGAACGGCAAGTTAGTGGACGGTGACCAGATCATGGCTATCGTAGGCAATTATCTGAAGGGGCAGGGAAGGCTGAAGAAGGATACCATTGTGGCCACTATCATGAGTAATCTGGGTTTCTTTTTGATGGCGGATAAGCAGGGACTGCATGTGGAGAAAACCAAGGTGGGTGATCGCTATGTGTTGGAACGGATGAAGGAGATCGGGGCGAGTCTGGGAGGGGAGCAGTCAGGACATGTGATCTTCCTGGACGAGAATACCACCGGGGACGGTCTGCTCAGTGCGCTGCATCTGCTGCAAGTGATGGTGGAGACAGGTCGGTCTCTGTCGGAGCTGGCGCAGGTCATGGAAGTACTTCCTCAGGCTCTGGTCAACGCTAAAGTGGCCAACCACAAGAAGGAACGCTATATGGAGTATCCGGAGATCGCGGAGGCTATCGCGGCACTGGAGAAAAAATTCGCGGGGGAAGGCAGGGTGCTGATCAGGCCTTCCGGAACGGAGCCCCTGGTGCGGGTCATGATCGAGGGCAAGGATTATGAGGCCATACAGGCGGATGCCGAGGAACTGGCCAAATTGATTCAGGACAGGATGTTTTAGGAGGTAAAGAGTGTTATGGTAAGCCAGAAGGTTACAATTAAGAATCCCACGGGCCTGCATCTGAGGCCGGCGGGAATACTATGCAAGGAAGCGATGCAGTTCAAGTCCCTGATCACTTTTACGTTTCGGGACAGCACTGCCAATGCCAAGAGCGTGCTCAGTGTACTGGGTGCCTGCGTGAAATGCGGAGATGAGATCGAATTCATCTGTGAGGGAGAGGATGAACAGGAGGCTCTGAAAACTCTCATTGGAGCAGTGGAAAGCGGACTGGGGGAATAAGTGCGGGATGGTATCTCGCAAAAAATGGAGGCTGTGAAAAGTGATGGTTTCACAGCCTCTTTGTTATGATTATATCATGTAGAACAATGCGGCCACAAATACGCCTAAAATGGCACCCATCAGTACCTGGAAGGGAGTGTGGCCGATAAATTCCTTCAGCTTGTCCTGGGCCGATAATTCGTCACGTCCCATATCCTCAAAAATTCTGATCATATTGTTGAGCAGCTGGGCCTGAATCCCGGTCTCCCGGCGGACGCCAATGGCATCGTACATAACAATGATGGCTACAATCAGCGCTATGGCAAAGGCAAAACTATCGGAGCCATGCTCCAGATAGGTGGCTGTGACCAGTGCGCACACGGTGGCAGAATGGGAACTGGGCATGCCGCCGCTGCCAACCAGCCTTTCTGCCACAAATTGTCTCGTAAACAGCAGATGAATCAACGTTTTAAGTATCTGGGCGATCAGCCACCCCAGGGCGGCAGCCAGAAATATCTTGTTCTGTGTCAATCCTGTAAAAAAATCCATGTTTGCCTCTACCTCATTTCCCTGTACATTATACACGATTCGCTGCAGGATATCCAGTCCTTTCAGTGCTTTTTTCCGGGCGTGTTTTTGTGCTGTTCGGAAGATAATCAGCAGACGCTAAAAATTCCCATTTTCAATTTGACATCCTATATATAAAATAGTAAACTATACAATATGCTAAATTATTAAGTTTGTATAGTTTACACAGAGAGATTCAGTATTTTTTCAGTCGGCGGAAGGTGGGACAAGGCATGGCATTATTATCCATTGTGCTTCCCTCATACAATGAAGAACAGAATATTGCGCGCACGGCCCAGGCTCTGTCTGGGCTGTGTGTGCAGGAACAGATAGAGTACGAAATAGTTTTTGTCAGCGATGGCTCCCGGGACGGCACATACCGGGAGATATTGAAGGCTGCAGAGGCGGATCCCCGGGTGAAGGGAGTTCAGTTCTCCCGAAACTTTGGGAAGGAGGCCAGCATTTTCGCGGGTCTGCAGATCGCTGCGGGGGACGCGGTGATCGTCATGGATTGTGACTTGCAGCATCCGCCTGAGACGATTTCCCGGATGTGGGAACTTTGGAACCAGGGGTATGAGGTGGTGGAAGGGATTAAGGCCAGCCGGGGCAGAGAGGGTTTTCTGCACAAATGCTTTGTGGGTGCTTTTTACAAGATCATGAGCGGCCTGATCAGGATGGACATGAATGCCTCTTCGGACTATAAGCTGCTGGATCGCAAGGTGGTGGATGTGTTGCTTGACTTGCCCGAGAAAAATACATTTTTCAGAGCGCTTACTTTCTGGGCAGGCTTTAAGACTGTCAGCGTGGAGTATGAGGTGCAGGAGCGGGCTTACGGCGAAAGCAAATGGTCCTTTTTCAGTCTGATGCGCTATGCCGTTTCCAATGCCACTTCTTTCAGCACCCTGCCGCTGCAGCTGGTGACAGTTCTGGGGATAATATCCATCTTCTTCAGCCTGGCGCTGGGAGTGCAGACTTTGGTCAAATATCTTATGGGTACGGCGGTGGAAGGTTTTACCACTGTAATTCTGCTGATCCTTATTATCGGTGGTTTTATCATGCTGAGCCTGGGCATTATCGGCCACTATATAGCCCGGATTTACGAGGAGGTCAAGGGCCGTCCCAGGTATATTATCAGTCAGGTGACAGATAATGTGCAGGGGAATGTAATCGGAAGCTGGAAGAGACAGAGATGATGCGCCGGGCTGGGGAGAGAAAAGTTCAGAATGCCGGATGGGAGGTGCACAGGCAATGAAAAAGAGAATTGTGAGCATAGAATTGCTGCGCATCCTGGCCATGATGATGGTGGTGATGCTGCACTACTTGTCCAAGGGAGGACTGCTTACCTCTCTCACGGAGGAATTCAGCGGAGGGGCCTATATCGCATGGCTTCTGGAGGCGTTTTCCATCGTGGCTGTGAATGTATATATGCTGATCAGCGGCTATTTTCTGGTGGAATCGGGTTTTAAGTTCGGACGGCTGGCGGAATTGGTGTGTCAGGTGCTGTTTTACAGTCTTTTAATCCCTCCGATCCTGCTGGCGGCGGGAATCCTGGACCCGGGACAACTGACGGTATACCGGCTGCTGCAATATCTGTTACCCAATCAGATGGCGCATTACTGGTTTATCACGGCCTATGTGATTATGTACCTGTTTTCTCCCGTGCTGGCGGCGGGGGCCAGGCAGCTTGGGCAAAAACAGCTGCGGAACATGATTATCCTGTTGCTGGTATTTTTTTCCGTCAGCAAATCGGTGCTGCCTGTTAAACTGGAGGCGGATAATCTGGGCTATGATGGCCTGTGGTTTATTTGTGTTTTTTTGGTGGCGGCTTATATGCGCCTGTATGGTATTCCCTTCCTGCAGAAGGGAAAGCGGGCGGCGCTGTGCTACTTGGGCGGCTGTCTGCTGATCTATGGGCTGACCATGGGGGTGAGACTGGTTTATCTCAAGACCGGGCGGCTGGGTAATTTTATTCATGCGCCTTATGACTATAACCATATATTGAACCTGTTTGCAGCAATTTCCCTGTTCTATGCATTTTCTAAATGGAAGCTGTCGGGGGAAAAACCTTTGGGCAAGGTGATTCTGCGGGTGGCTCCCTATACCCTGGGAGTATATCTGCTGCATGAGCATGTGGAACTCCGCATGCTTTGGCCTCACTGGCTGGGAGCCACCCTGGAGTGCAGTCCCTGGGCACTGGCAGCGCGGGCATTTTGCAGCGTGCTTCTGGTGTTCACAGCATGCATACTGGTGGATATGGCCCGGGGAGTCCTTTTCAAGGCAGCCCGAAAACTGGGACATAAATGGTTTTGCTCCGGACCGGATGCGGAACACTAAGCAGTAGCTTGCGGAACTCTAAACAGCAGCTGGCCATACAGGGCCCAGAGAATTACGGGCCGCCAGGCGGGCCGGAATTACTCTGCATGAAAGGCCCTGTGTGGTCAGATGCGGAACTCTAAATAAGGAGATAAGAGATGATTACATTTAATGTGCCGCCCTATACAGGCAAGGAAATGGAGTATATCAGGGAGTGCGTGGAGAACCAGAAGATCTGCGGCGACGGGCCCTATACTAAGAAGTGCAATGAGTGGATTGAGGAGAGAACCCATACCACAAAATGTCTGCTCACCACCTCCTGCACCCACGCCACGGAGATGGCCGCTCTGCTGGCCGGAATCAAGGCCGGTGATGAGGTCATTATGCCCTCTTATACATTTGTGTCCACGGCGGATGCTTTTGTGCTGCGGGGAGCCACCCCGGTGTTTGTAGACATACGGCCGGACACCATGAACATAGACGAGAACCTGATTGAGGCGGCTGTCACGGACAGGACCCGGGCCATTGTGCCGGTACATTATGCCGGCGTGTCCTGTGAGATGGATAAAATTATGGATGTGGCGGAAAAATACCATCTGGTAGTGATTGAGGATGCAGCTCAGGGCATTATGTCCAGCTACAGGGGCAAGGCACTGGGCACCTTCGGGGCATATGGGTGCTTCAGCTTCCATGAGACCAAGAACTTCAGTATGGGTGAGGGCGGCGCGCTGCTGATCCGGGATAAGGAGAACATTGAGGAGGCAGAGATCATCCGAGAAAAGGGAACCAACCGCAGCAAATACTACCGGGGACAGATCGACAAATACACCTGGATCAATTACGGTTCTTCCTATCTGCCCAGCGACATGAACGCCGCTTATCTGTATGCTCAGCTGGAGATGGCGGAGGAGATTACGGCGGCCCGTATGGCCTGCTGGAACCGATATTATGAAAATCTTCTCCCTCTGGCACAGGCGGGACGCATCGAATTGCCTGCGGTGCCGGAAGGCTGTGTGCACAATGCTCATATGTTTTATATCAAGACCGGGGATATTGAGGAGCGGACGGCGCTGATTGCCTATCTGAAGGAGCGTCAGGTACACAGCGTATTCCATTATATTCCGCTGCACACAGCCCCGGCGGGCTTGAAATTCGGTCGTTTCCATGGGGAGGACCGTTATACCACCAAGGAGAGCGAGCGGCTGCTGCGGCTTCCCATGTTCTACAGACTGACGCTGGAGCAGGTGGACTATATATGCAGACAGGTGCAGGCGTTCTATGAATAGTCAGTGATAGGGAATTGCTGCAAAGCAGCAGGAATGCACAGTGTGTAACGGCTTTGGGAACAGAAAGGCAGATAGATGCGGCGATTGGGTAGGCATACGCAGGGAGTGCTGCGAGCGGCGCTGGCCTGCGGCATGGGCGTCCAGATCCTGTTGGGGCTGGCCTGGCTTATGCAGAATATGGGCGGGCTGCAGAATTTTCAGGAGAGCAGACTGCTGTTGGCGGAAGAAAGCACCGGAAACGGGTTTTACAGCGGCATACTGTACAGGGGCTTGGCGTTGCTGCTGTCCTCCCGTTTGTGGATTTTGTATGTAGTCCAGTTGTCGGCGGCATTTGCGGCGGCCTGGGTGCTGTGGGCCTGCTTTTTCCCAAATGGGAACAAAGGACTGCGGTTGTTATGCACATTGACGCTGGTCACATTTCCCCAGGCAATGCAGTGTCATCTGGCCGTTTTGCCCTGGTCCCTGGGAACTTCCCTGCTGCTGGGTGAGACTGCTCTGTGGAGAAAGGCCTGGGGATTGCTTCCGGCAGGGAACGGCAGGAAGGATCTGGGAGAATCCGGGGAAAATGTATCCCCCGGGGATGCGGTCAGGCTGGCCATTGCCATGTTGCTGGGCTGGTTGCTGCTCCTGCTGATTCTGCCGGTGTATGCATGGTTTGCCCTGCCGCTGCAGGCGGCCTTTCTGTGGAAGCTGGGAAAGAGTAGGAGAGGGAAATGTCGGCTTTTCTGCGGCCTTACAGTATTTGCGCTGCTTCTGTGCAACATTACGGTGAACTGCGGCTGGAATCCCGCTCAATGGAACCGAAGGCTGGCAACGGCGGCCCTGAGCCGTGTGGGCTGGCCCTATTTCCAACAGACCTTTCAGGTGTTTCCCCAGCCTCTGTATGATGAGATCGGGCTGGTTATTGCCAGGGATGTGTCCGCTTACGCAGACGGGGTGGAACGGGTACTGATCCCCAGACTGGAGGAATTATACGGAGCCGGAGAGGTCAACGGCAAACTGTGGGAACTGGCGGAGATCTGCCTGAAGGACAAGCTGAGGGTGGATGCAAAGAATCTGATATGGGACATGGCCGCTTATCATGCCACGCCACCCATCCTTGCCATGCAGTTGAAAGGGCGGGCTTACGATGCTTACAGCGGCATCAATTATGAACAGATGAAAGACAGGGCCCCTCTGCTCACCAGGTATTATGTAGATTACGGTAGCAGATGGTGGTGGCTCATGCTGGGGCTGGCGGCGGCAATCCTGCTCTGCGGGCGGCTTCGGGGAAGTCGGTACCGCTGTTTTTGGGGCCGCTGGTTTCCCATGTGGGTGGGCGTGGAGTGGATGATCCTGCATTTTGTACTGTGCGGCAGCGGTATGATGGATTATAAAAAGACTTTATGGGCAACGGCCCTCTGGTATATGGCTGCACTGTGGCCATTGGCGGGGGGAGAAGGGAGCGGCGAATGGCAATCGTAGCGGGCTGTCTCATACTGTGCATATGGTTGGTGGGAATCCCCCTGCTGACAGGAGCCATCCCGGCATTTTTCTTAAAACCCGGAAAAATTTCTCCCGCGTTTATGTGGACCAGCGGCTATATGATCTCCTGGGCCCTGTTTCAATTTGTGACGGTACCGTTGGTACT